>SMTZ1_10001626_pt1 | contig 22637 bp, 19 predicted proteins | sample DeeMarSWOR136_30_FD_25667 | JGI IMG/M metagenome (IMG submission 25667) | reverse complement strand
CACCATGCTGCGCCGCAACCCGTTGCGTATCGCGCTGTTCGGGTGACCTGGGGATTACGATAATATTCGGTCTCCGTACGATGCGGGTTTTCAGGTCTTGCTCATGCAATAGGGGTTTGACATGTTCCACCCAGTCGAGGTCGATCCTCCCAATGTCCTCCATGAGCAGGTCCCTTTCTGCATTTTCCAACCCCTCCCAGAAGCACAGGACATGCTCCTGACTATGCTCATAGAGGGTATGAATGCGTGCCTGTTCCTCCGGGTTCCGTCCTCTGATCATACTGTTCCTCCTGCTATACGCAAAACCAGATCCCTGAAACGGTCACCTCGATCGAATTCGTTTTTGAACATGCCGAAGCTTGCAAACCCGGGTGAGAGGAGCACCGCTGAACCGGGTGCCGAAATCTTGAAGGCATGCCGCACGGCATCCTCCAGGTTGTCGAAGAGTGTGTAGGGAACCTTTAGATCCTGCTGTAAAAGGCGCTGTGTTCCGCTTCCCTCCAGGAGCACCAGATGTTCTACCTTCCCATTCATAGTGTCTACGAATGACCCAAGCCCGAGACCCTTGTCAGCCCCACCCGCAATGAGTGTAACAGGTCCTCCCAAACTCGATACACCCTGTACCGCAGCATCTGGTGTTGTGGCGGCGGAGTCGTTGATGAATTTGACTCCGCCGCGTGTTGCAACATGCTCGAGCCGATGGGGCAGGCCCTTGAAATTGGTAATACCCTCTTTCACCATCCTGGTATCGACTCCCATAGCAAGAACAGTCGAAACGGCAGCGAGCACATTGTACAGGTTGTGCTTGCCCGGAATCTGAATAGATTCCGTGCTCATGATTCTCATGCTCTGACCGCTTTTTCTGAACATGATTCTGTTCCCATCCAGGTATGCACCGTCGCCCTGGAAATTCGTTCCTATCCCGAAGCTCACCGACCGCACACCCTCGTTCGCCGATACCATGGAATAGACCTGATTTTCACGGTTCAGCACGAGCAAATCACCGCGTTTCTGATAGCAGTATATGATGCGTTTGTCTTCGAAATACTTCTCTCTGTCCGAATAGTAGTTCAGATGGTCGTCGAGAAAGTTCGTGAAAACAGCTACCTGGGGGCTGTACCCCTTCTCCCTCATGTCGCCGAGCTGAAAGCTCGAGAGCTCGAGCACAACCGTGGTGTCTTCCCTCACCTGGTCCAGCAGATCCAGAACCGACACGGTGATGTTTCCGCCAATGAGGGTGTGTCCCTGCATACAGAGTATGGCATGGATCAGTGACGCAGTGGTGGACTTTCCCTTTGTCCCCGTCACGCCGATAATGACTCTGGACCGGCTGGCAGTCTGATCGAGGAAGATACCGATATCCGTTTCGACCCGTGCACCCCTCTCGAGGGCACGGGCTATGTAAGGGGAGTCGGGCGGCACACCCGGGTTCTTGATGATCAGGTCCGCACCCTCGAAATCACTGAACTCGTGGCGGCCGAGCACGAACCGAATGCGGTCCCTGTGCCTGAGACGGCTCATCACCTCCTCCAGCTCCTCGGCCGGCTTCAGATCTGTAACAATGACCCTGTCCCCGCGGGTGGAGAAGTAATTCGCGGCACCTGCGCCGCCTCCATGAAGGCCGAGTCCCATGATGAGTACGGTTTTCTTTACTGTCATTTCCCGGGTGACCCAAGGCCTGCACAGTTCCTCTCTTTAAGGTTCCTCAAAGGCATGTAGTGAATCGTGCATGCAAGGTGGAAGAGGTAAAAAAAACCCCTTATTTCGAAGAATAAGGGGGATGAAACGAGGGTTGGGGTCGATTAATAGCGTTTGTACGACTTGGACTGCATCTTTCTGAGTTTTTTCAGCCGCTTGCGTTCAGCCGCCTTTTTCTTGTTCTTCCTCGCCTCGGCCGGCTTCTCATAGTAGGCGCGTCGTTTCCACTCCCGCAGTATACCTTCCCGCTCACATTCCCGCTTGAAACGTTTGAGAGCCCGATCTATGCTTTCGCCCTCTTCCACTTTCACCACGGCCACACCCTTTCACCCCCTCTCGTCGATGAATCTCAGGTACAGTATAATAACGTTATGGGTAAAAGAAAATGGAAAATTGCCTATGAACCGGTGGATTTCTTGATGTCCTCAGCCCTGCGCCGTATCCTGTTCCACGTGGCCGTCAGGCCCATGGCTTTCTTGACGATGTTAAGGGTTTCACGCCCCTCCTCCCGCATGCGCATGGTACCGTCGAAGATGAACCCGTCCACGAATCCCTTTTTCTCCTGATAATACTGACGCCGGTCTCTGATCGGATCGAGGAACCGGTTCAGCGCAGCTGCGAGCTTCTGCTTCACCTCCACATCGCCCACTTTTCCCTTACGGTAGCGCTCCTTGAGGTCCTCAACCTCCGCCCGGTTGTCGTTGAAGGCATCGTGGTATATGAACACCGGATTCCCCTTCACCCTTCCCGGCACATTCGCTGATATCCGGTTGGGATCGGTGTACATGCCGAATACCTTCTTCTCCACGGTCTTGGCGTCGTCGGAGAGTAATATGGTGTTACCCGCAGACTTGGACATCTTTGCTGCCCCGTCGGTGCCGACCAGGACGGGCACATCTCCGATCATGACATCGGGGATTGGAAACACCTCCCCATAGTAGGAGTTGAACCGTCTGGCGATTTCCCTGGTGATCTCAACATGGGCCTCGTTGTCCTTGCCCACGGGCACTAGATGGGCCCTCGGCAGCAGGATATCAGCGGCCTGCAGAATCGGATAGCCGAGCAGGCCGAAGGGCATTTCCGTAAGATGGGCTGTTTTGGCCATGTCCTTCAGACTCGGCATGCGTTGCAGCCGCGGCACGTTCACGAGATTCTCCAGGAACAGGTTCAGCTCGTACACCTCGTGCACGGCGGACTGCAGATACACCACCGATTTCAATGGGTCGATACCCACAGCCAGGTAGTCGAGCGTCATCTCCCGGCTGTTCTCAGCGATCTGGTCTACATACTCCTTCTGCGGTCGCGTGGTCAGGGTATGCAGGTCAGCAATAATGAAGAAGCATTCATACTCATCCTGAAGCCGCACACGGTTGACCAGGGTGCCGACGTAGTGTCCAAGATGCATCTTGCCAGTTGGTCTATCACCTGTCAGTATTCTCTTTCTCACCGTTATGGTTCCTTGGGAAGTTCTGAATCAGAATTTTGTTTTTGGTATTATCGGGCGGTGCCCCGAGGTGAACGCCGACATAACGTAACCGCGGCTCTGCCATTTGTCAATCACTTTCAATTTTTCCGACGGGTGTCATACACGATCTCGCCGCCTACAATGGTCATCTGCACCTTGATGTCTCTCAGAATGCCGATTTCGGTTTTGAACACATCATGCGAGAGCACCACTATATCGGCGTACTTGCCCTTCTCCAGACTTCCGAGCTCATGCTCCATTCCAACGGCTGCAGCGCTGCCCATGGTGTAGGCGTAGAGGGCGTCGCCGAGCTCGATGCATTCCCGAGGGAAGAAACGGAACTCTGGTCCTTCTTCGAAGTCCTTGCGCTCGACGGCGGCGTATAATCCATAGAGGGGATTTACCGGCCCCACCGGCGCATCGGAACCCATTGCAAGGGTTGCGCCTGCTTCGAGAAGACTGCCTAGTCGATGCTCAAGCCGCGCTCTTGATCCAAGATAGGCGAGGGCGTGCATGCGATCGAAGGATATGTGCGCGGGATTTACCACGGGAATGATGCCTGTGTCTGCAAATTTCCCTACGTCCTCATCATTCAGAGTCTGGGCATGCTCGATACGCTTCGGGAGCTTCGGTACATCGATCTCTTTCCCGATCTTCTGAAAAACCCGTAGAGCGATCTCCACCGCCCTGTCACCGATGGCGTGGACCCCAGCCCAGAGGTGATCGTTGTAGGAGCGCTTCAGGATCTGATAGAGCTCGTTCTCCTCCATGAGAAGCATGCCGGTGGTTCCCTTTCCCACGTAGGGACGGCTCATTGCGGCGGTCATTGAGGAGAGCGAGCCATCGAGAATCAGCTTGCATCCCCCCACCTTCACCTTGTTGTTGCCGAAGAGCGACTGGATACCCATGGACCCCAGGCGCACGGAAAGCCGGTCGTCGTACATGACCACGGCCCGGCAAAGAAGCTTTCCCTGATGGTACCGCTTCATGAGCGTATGCATGAGCAGGTCAGGGGCATAGATGGAGCAGTCACAGAGGGTAGTTACACCACAGGAGAGGAGCTTCTCAACGCCCTGCCCGATGGCAGACTGGACAGCCACGGTCTGCTCCTCCGGTATGTGCCGTTTGACGAGATCGATGGCCCGCTCCCTGAGTATGCCGCTGGGTCTGTCCGAGGTGTCACGCTCGATCTTCCCACCCATCGGGTCCTGCCGGGAGTCGTCGATGTGGCAATGCGCAAGAACGGCTGTGTTGACAAGCATGGAATGCATGTCCCTGCTGTACAGCACTAGGGGGTTATGGGGAGTTACGGCATCTAGATCTTCCCTGTGCACGCTCTCCAGAAGCCTGAAACTGGCTCCCCCACCCGTGATCCACTTGTCTTTTTCCCGATCCGCCACTGTCATTTGCACCCTTTCGAGGAGTTCATCCTTCAATCGGACACTGGACAGGTCGAGATCCCTGAAGAGGAGGGCAAAGTCACGCAGATGCATGTGTGCGTCGATGAATCCAGGCAGAATACATCCCTTCTCGATAACAACGGCCTCCGCGTCGGGATAACGTTTCTTCGCCTCAGCAGAGTCACCCGTATACCTGATCCGCTCATCTTCGATGACGAGGGCCTCACACACGCTTTGCTGCCCGTCCATGGTGTAGATGGGCACCCCTGTCAGAATCATCGTTGCCATGGTCAAAATCTTTCTTGATTCTGTAAATCTTTATTTCACTCAAGTTGCATCTCTATACTTCGAAAATTAGTATAAGGTACAACGACAATTTTGTGGAGGAAAAATTGTGCAGAAAAAGGTACTGTGGGTCTCTCCATTCGTCATGAACCTCAACCGCATCGATCCCTGGTACTGGTGTCGGTACTTCGTCGATGTCTATCCCGAATGCCCCTTCGGCTGCTCCTACTGCCATACCCTGCGCAAGGGGAACTTGAGAGGGGTCGACTTCATTCAAGGCCTTCCGGGGGGTCCAAGAACAATCGGGCTCGGGCTGATCAGCGATGTCTACCATCCCGATCCTGCCCATAACCGCGTCACGAGGAGCGTGCTTGATATACTCTGGAGCAGGGGGCATTCGATCAGTATACAGACGAAATCTGTCGCGATACTGCATGATTTAAATCTACTCGAGCGTTTCACAAAACGCAAGGCAGTTCAGGTGACCTTCACCATTCTCACATGCGACAGTCGGTTGGCATCAAAGCTCGAAGGCTGCGCACCCTCTCCCGGTGAACGTCTGGCCGCCCTCCGCGTGCTCACCAAAAAGGGCATAGCAGCCGGTGTGGCAGTCACACCCATCATCCCCTTTCTCACCGACGATCGGGAGGCTCTGACACATCTGATACGGGAGGCAAAGCGGAGCGGTGCTTCCTGGGTGCTGTTTTCCGGACTCAATCTCCTACCCTCCCTCTTTCAGCAGCCATACATGAGGGACATCACACCGCTGTACAGTGATGAGGCGCGATTGAACCGGCGGTACAGGGAAATCAAGCACTTCATGGTAAGCCTTCTTCACGAAGAGGGACTTCCCATGCGCATACCCCGTCTCAATCCAGACCCTGCAGACCCGCGGCATCTCCCCCGCACGGTCAGCGAGTATCTCTTCAATATTTCCTACCTGTACGAGCTTCTCGAGAATACCCTGCAGTCGAAGCGTTACTGGAGAGCCGCTCATCAGATAAACGAACTGGAGGGTTCACTCAAATCCATTGTATTCAAAAAAAAACTCGGGTATATTAAGGGGATCAATCCTGAAATCGAACGGGTCATTGGCGAGACCGTGATGGACGGAAGTCCACAGCTGTACGAAACGCTGTACAGAAACCTGATGGCCAGGGCGAGTAATGGCTGAGAAGCAATCTATTGAAAAACTGCGAAATATCGGCATCATTGCACATATCGATGCCGGAAAGACCACCACCACTGAACGCATCCTCTACTACAGCGGCTTCTCCCATAAAATCGGTGAGGTCGATGACGGCCAGGCCTTCATGGACTGGATGGAGCAGGAACAGGAACGCGGCATCACCATCACCGCAGCGGCAATCACGTGCACGTGGAAGGGGCGCACCATCAATATCATCGATACGCCGGGGCACGTGGACTTCACCGCTGAAGTGGAACGCTCCCTCAGAGTGCTCGACGGTGCGGTAGTCATCTTTGACGCCGTAAACGGGGTGGAGCCCCAGAGCGAAACCGTATGGCATCAGGCCGATCACTATCAGGTACCACGCCTCGCCTACATGAACAAGATGGATCGGATCGGCGCCGATTATTATGGAAGTATAGCCATGATGGAGAAAAAACTCGGTGCCAACCCTCTGATACTTCAGCTTCCCATCGGAGCAGAGGACAGCTTCACAGGTGTGGTCGACCTCGTAGGGATGCGCTCGATCCGGTGGAAACCCGAGGACCTGGGCTTCACCTTTGAATATGGAGAGATACCTGAGAACCTCCGTGAAGATGCCCGGCACTACCGCTCCGAGCTCCTGGAGAAGATCGCCGAGGAGGATGACGTCCTATTAGAAAAGTATCTTGAAACCGGTGACCTAGTGGAGGAGGAGATCCTGAAGCTTCTGAAGCTCATGGTCATCCGGTACAAAGGAGTTCCCGTCTACTGCGGCTCGTCGCTCAGGAACATTGGCGTTCAGCCCCTCATGGATGGTATCGTCGATTTTCTCCCCTCACCGCTCGAAGTCCCTCCCGTGACAGGTATCAACCCGAAGAACGACAAGCAGGAGTCACGGCACGCCAGTCTCGACGAACCTCTGGCCGTACTGGCATTCAAACTGCAGAGCGATACCCAGGCAGGCATCCTCACCTACCTGCGGGTCTATTCGGGAAAAATCAAAAACGGAACCTCCGTGTACAACGTGGACAAGAAGAAACGGGAGCGTGTCAACAGGCTCATTCGCATGTATGCGAACCGCAGGGAGAACATTGACGAGCTCTGTGCAGGGGATATCGGGGTTGCCGTAGGCCTCAGGTTGACACAGACGGGTGACACACTGTGCAGTGAGGGCAAGCAGATACTGCTCGAGCGACCTGTGTTTCCCGACCCCGTCATATCCATTGCCATCGAACCGAAGAGCGCAGGAGGACAGGACAAGCTCGAAGCGGCGCTTGAACGCCTCTCCCGCGAGGACCCTACATTCCGGGTCCGTACCGATGAGGAAACTGGCCAGATCATCATCTCGGGAATGGGGGAGCTGCATCTGGAGGTACTTACACAGCGGATGCTCAAAGAGTTCAGAGTGGACGCAAACGTGGGCAGACCGCAGGTGGCGTACCGTGAAACCATCCTCAGGGAGGCCCGTGCAGAATCATCTTTCCGCCGTCAGATTGCGAACAAGGAGCATACGGGTCACGTCATACTGTCCGTGCACCCCCTCCAGCGTGGCATGGGAAACAAATTCGAAAACCGTGCACAGGAAACAGAGATCCCCCCCCAGTTCGTGGACAGCGTGCGGAAGGGTGTGTTCTATGCCATGGAGCGGGGTGTAAAGGCGGGATACCCGGTTATCGACGTGCTTGCCGTTCTTGAGGGTGGCTCGTACAACCAGTCATCTTCATCTGAGATCGGGTATGCTGCTGCTGCCTCGGATGCCTTTGACGAGGCCTGTACCAAAGCGAAAAGCGTACTGCTCGAACCCTACATGTTTGTGGAGGTCACTACACCCAAGGAGTTTCTTGGAGACATCATCGGCGATCTCAACGCCCGCGGGGGACAGATCAATAGCATCAACAGCCGCCAGGTGGTCGAAAAGATCGATGCCATCGTTCCCCTTTCAAAGATGTTCGGGTACACCACAGATCTGAGATCCATGAGTCAGGGCCGCGCCTCCTTCACCATGGAGTTCTACCACTTTGCACCGGTTTTTCCTGCCCATACATAAAAATTTCCACACACCGGATTTTCCTTACAGGATGCGCTATACTTACAATTGGATTTGCAAATGGCGCCAAATGTGGCTTAGAATTTGAACATAGACGCCATAGGAGGGAGTGATAACAATGAGAAAGCCCATTCTGGCACTGTTGATCGGTGCCGCTCTCATGATGGTTCCAGGCTCTGCCCTCCTTGCATTTGACTACACCTCTGCGGAAGTGCAGGAAGACCTGGAAAGTGTGGCCCAGAACCTTAGCGATCTGTTCGGGAATAATCTTGGAAGCATCGCCATGATCGGTGACCCCGTCGGTTTTTCGACGATCCCACGTTTCGAGATTGGAGTTGCCGGAGGTTCGGTATTCGTACCGCTTAAAAATCTCAATACCGGTACGGATGCTGTCTATGACTTCGGCGGCACTGCCTATGCTCCGATCCCATCGATTGGGGCTCATATGAAGGTCAATCTTTTTGGATTCGAGCTCGGCGCAAAGGTTGCCGGTATTCCACCCTTTCAACTCTCCAGTGAAAATTTCAGCGGTGAGATACAGAGCATGGTCATTGGAGGGAAGCTGCGCTACGAGATCCTGGATAAAAAAGTTGCCGCACTACGCTTTGGTCTCTCGGCAGGCGGTTTTTACGAGTACACCAAGGGCAATCTTGGATTGTCTATGCGTGAATCATTCGCGGTCTATGAAGATGTGGACCCCACCCAGGCGGGAGAAGAGTACATTGCCGACCTGCTGACAACCAGCGCCTTCGACACCTCCTGGAAAGGGCACACTCTTGGTGGAGAGGTGCAGGGAAACATGAAGGTTCTATTCATTAACATCTTTGCGGGTGGCAGGCTCAGCACCAGCTGGGGCCAGGCCAGTACCGCTCTCATCGGTGATGCCACAGCCACGGTGCGGGAGGAATATAAGTCAGGTCCCTATCAGGTCAACGTCAACCCATCGGAGAGCGTCGAAGTAACCACTGAAACGGTCCCGAGCGGTTTAGGTTTCTACGGGTTCGGGGGGCTTGAGTTCAAGATATTCCCCCTCGTCCTCGGGGCACGTGGAGGATACAACTTCAGTAATCAGGTCATCACCCTTGACCTGGGTGCCAGACTACAGTTCTAGGGAGGTGATTTTTATCGGCGGTGCCCTACTGGCGTGCATCGGACAGTACGGCACTGCCGGGGAGGAACACGGCCGGCCTTCTCTCTCCTATCACTGCCAGATCTCATGCAGCAGATTCACTGCCTGAAGGGCTCTCCAGACACGCCGGCCGTTTTCTCCTGTTTAGGTGTATGAAACAGGCACATTTATGATACCAGGACGGAGAGCCGATAATACTATGGAAAAGCGGATCCGCACACAACAAGGAGAAAATTACATGAAACGGATATCCATCCCTTTCGCGCTCATCGTGCTCGCTGCAATGATTGTTCCCTTTACTGTCCTATCGCAGGATGATCTGGAGGATGTCACCATCCGGACGCTGCCCATAGATTATTATGCATCGAGTAGTGACGGCGTCAAGATTATGTACCGGGGATTCGATAACGAACAGCGCTATCTCTACCTCCCCAAGAGCTTCGAGGGCACGAAGTATCGATTTGTTATGGCACCCAAGGGAGTCGCGGCAAGCGGCCTGCCAGCACTCATCGTCAGGATGAGGGGCAAAGAGGTGATATTCATCGATATATATACGAAGTATCTTCGTTCATCGGCCAGCATCGCGAATTTCGACGAGGAAGACCTCACACGATTCAGAGCCGCAGAGGAAAAGGGAAAAATCGAGATGGTATTCTAGCGCCGAAGGGGCTCATTCTATCTTGTAAAGGGTTCATTCGGACCATACATCGTCAGCGCTCCTTTCCGCTGCAGACCGGTGAACCCCATGCAACACGACCGTGCACAATACGATCACCTATCTCTTATGGATTATCGTCGATCTCTCCCTGCTGCTTGCAGCCTTCACACTCTGGGGTAGATCGGGTGTGATCGCCGTCATCTCGGCAACCGTTGTCATGATGAACATCTTCGTGCTCAAGGGGATGCGGCTGTTCGGGCTAAATGCAACGGGCGGAAATGTGCTGTACGCTTCCATCTTTCTGGGCACCGACATCCTTGCCGAGTACTACGGCCGCCGCGAGGCCCGCAGGGCTGTCTTCATCGGGTTCTTCATATCAGTTCTCTTTCTCATCGCGTCACAGTTTATCATGCTCTTCACACCGTCGGAATGGGACCTCTATCATGATACCATGAAACGGCTCTTCTCGCCGGTCTGGCGCATTGTGCTAGCCTCCATGGTCGCCTATGTGATTTCGCAGAACCTCGATGTGATCACCTATATCTGGCTGAAGGAGAAGTTTCCGAAACAGCTCTGGCTTCGGAACAACGGCTCGACCTGGAGTTCCCAGATCGTTGATACAGCGGTGTTCTGCACCATCGCCTTTGCAGGCATGTACCATCTCTCTATCGTGGCCGGGATCATCCTCTCAACCTATCTTCTGAAAATCGTGGTCGCGGCCATTGACACTCCCTTCATCTATCTTACCAGAGTGTCGGTACGTTTCCGGCCTTCACTGCTGGACGGAAAATAAGGTCCCAGTTCCCGACATACGCCGTGCATGGATCGTAAACGGCTTTTTGAATATGACGGGTACCTGTAAAGGGATCACTTCGCCAGATCCTGTTTCATGCAGGGCCAGAGCGTGAATAGCTATGTGAGACCTTCCCGCTTCAGGGAATGGAGGGTCCGGTCAAAGGCCTCGACGGTGCGATCGATATCCTCCTCCGTATGTGCCGCCATGGTCAATCCGCCATGGGCGGGACTGTCCACCCCGTTGAGGAGCATACCGCAGCGAAGCGTCCGCAGCAAGGCGGGGTCTGCGGAACCTTTCAGCGACCTATACGCTATTTCATAGGGATCGATCTCCGAAGCGCGTCTGCCGGGCATATGGTATCCAATAAGGTAACGAAACTCCGAGAAGGTCCCGTACACACACCAGTTCAGGTTGTGCGAGTCAATGACCCGGTTCATACCCTCCCTGAGACGGGCCGCTCGCTCGTTGACGATGCGGCAGGGGTTTCCGGTGCGCACGATATCGAGTGTTACAATACCGGCAGCAGCGGAAATGGGATTGGCATTGAAGGTTCCCGGATGGGGCATCTTTTTCTGTTCCATCCATACGGGGTCGTCCCGGACCTCCAGCAGCTCCATGATGTCCCTCCTGCCTGCAACTGCCCCTCCGGGGAAACCGCCTGCCAGTATTTTGGCCAGTGCTGTTAGGTCCGGCTTCACGCTGTAGAGGGCCTGTGCGCCTCCAGGCGCAACCCGGAATCCAGAGATCACCTCGTCGAAGATGAGGACCACCCCGTACCGATTTGCAGCCTCTCGCAGAGGGCGCAGAAAACGGTCGTCCGTGGGAATAGTGCCGAATGACGCACCCGTCGGTTCGACGATGATACAGGCTATATCAGGGTCCTTCTCGAGCGCATGCTCCAGAGCCCTCGTATCGTTGGGCGGGCAGATGACCGTCCCATCCACCACTCCCTGCAGCACGCCCGGGGTAACGGCCTCGAATGGGGGCTGCACGCCCAGCATGACCTGGTCGTGCCAGCCATGGAAATGGCCGGCAAACTTCAGGAGCTTACTCTTTCCAGTGAAGGTCCGCGCCAGACGTATGCCCATGAGCGTCGCCTCGGTTCCCGAAGCGGTAAACCGTACCCTTTCCGCAGAGGGAACCAGTTCCTGTACGAGCTCAGCCCACCTGACCTCGAGGGGATGACACGCCCCGAGATGAGTCCCACGTTCGAGCTGCGCATGCACGGCCCGCATGACCTCTGCATGCCCGTGACCCAAGAGCAGCGCTCCGTGCCCGGCCCAGTAATCGATGTACTCCCTGCCCTCCACGTCCCACTTCTTAGAGCCCTCAGCCCTCTCCACGTAGATGGGATAGGGCGTGAGGAAACGGCTGTCGTGGGTGACACCACCTGGAAAGAGCTCGAGCGCCCGCCTGTACCACTCTCTCGATAACGGTGAAAGGCTTTGGTACTGCTGGTGGATCGTCGGTTCTTTCAGTTCACTGCACCTCATCCCCGTAATGCCGGGCTCCTGGAGCATAACCCGATTGTTCCTGCATGTTTTGCCATCTCCCTGATGGTATTCGATTTTTTTCTCGAAGGCAAGTTCCCTTTCGCCGTTCGTAATACTTTTACAAACAAAACCAGAACAAGGATAATAACACGGTATGGCTCTGTTTTGGAGAAGATCACTCTTGGCATATTGGAATAGCTGAAAAGGAACAAAGCGCCTCAATTTGACAAGGTTGCATTGAAGGCCTCATGATTTTCATTTCCGTCCATGCCAATGAAAAAGGAAAGGGCGGGGAGTGGAAATTCCATTTTCGACTACCCTCATGATTTATTGCCTAACAATAAGTATACAGCCTGTGTAAGACGACTTACAACCGGTTGGAGGGAAGTACCTTGTCGCGAAACTCCGCGATGTAGTCGAAGAGAACCTCGATCTGCTCGAATGTGATCTCACGGCCGAGTGTGAGAAGACCGGATGCATTCTGTCAGATGGGAAGAATCAGTTTCAGTGAGAGATAGGCGAAGAAACCGAAAAGCGCGGCTCCGATAAGGATGAAGGCGGCATCGAGCAACCTGCCCCCCATCTGTTTCCTCATGAGGACGATGCGAAGACTTAACATCGTGTGCACGGAAAAGAGAAAGAGGAATACCACGTTGAGGTGGATTCGGTGGAGCAGGTCTGCAAATCCCCTGGGTATGAAGGGAAAATTGCCCGTCGCACGGTATCCGGTCACAAGCATAAAGAGTACCACTGGTATGAGAAGGTACGCAACGTACCGGTTTAACCTCGTCAGGAATCGGTTCATCACAACGCTTTTTCCCTCCCCTGCCTGATGGAAAAAAACATTAACTCAGTGTCGAATCCCGGTCAATGAAAATGACTATGCGGGCTATCCAACAGGAAGAACAGTACACAGGTGCAGAGAGGTGCAACCATGGCCGGTGCGAGAAACCTTGGAGCTGCCTACAATTCCTGGAAATAGATTCTAAAAGATGTTCCCTCTCCCAGTTTCGAGTCAATTTCAATCCGTCCGTTGTGCTCTTTGACTATGTCAGCCACCGTGGGAAGGCCCAGGCCGGTGCCGATACCGGTCTTCGTTGTTTTGAAGAGTTCAAAAAGTTCTGCTTTGCCTTTATCACTCATTCCTCTGCCGTTGTCCGATACCCGTATCATCAATTCTCGCGCTCCGGTCCGTTTCGTTGAAACTGCTACCAATCCTTCACTTAGTGGACAGGCATCGAATGCATTGGTAATGAGGTTGACGAGGCAGCGATAGATGTTTCTTGCATTAAACGAGCAGGGATCCACTTTATCTCCCAGCTCCATGCTGAGAGATATGGCACGCGCTCTCGCCTCTTCCTGAAAGAGATGCACAACATGACTGACCAGGTCATTCAAACTCGTTCCCTTCTCCCCTTTGTGCGCCGCTGGGTCATAGGTCAACACGTCAAGGGACAGGCTAGCCAGGCTTTCAATGTGCCGGTCGAGTATCTCCCATGCGGCTCGTATATCCCTTACATTGTTCGCTTCGATGGCACGCTTTATGATGTACGAACTCCCTCGCAGGGCATGCGCTATGTTTTTTATGCAGTGCGCCAGTCCGGCTACCGTTTCACCGATGGATGCGAGTCGCAGGGCAGAGAAGCTCTGGTGGAGAAATTTTTGCTTTTCAACGGCAAGAGCGACTTCAGTTGCGTAGGTCCGCATAAACCACTCGTCATCGGCCGTGAAATATCCCTTCTTCGCATTGGCAGCAGTAATGACACCAATGACCATCTCTCCAGAGCTCTGTACAGGTACTGCCAAAAAGGAGTGGGTTTCACAGTTGATCTGTTTATCGAAGGAACGGTTGAAAACCGGTTGGTTCACCGACATGAACTCACCACTCAGATCCCTCAAGTTTACGACTTCGTTGTTTGCCGCAGCATACCCCACAGCACTGTTGTTATCGACCCCAATGCTGACACGATGCACCTTTCCTCTCAATCTGAATTCACCGTACAATCTTGGGGGGTCACCCTTGAGAAGAAAAACGATGCTTCTCTGCGCTCCCGTAATCCTCCGGGCAGCAGTCGTAATTTCCCTGATCGTCGTATTGAGATCGAAGTGTGAGTGAAGTCTCTCGTGTATGGAAAACAGGTGCTCCATCTGAGAAATGGTATCGTGTAGCTTGTGAGAACCCTTCACTCCCTGCGCCAGTTTGAACAGGTGAAAATCTTCCCCCTCCTCTCTCTTAACGAGCTGAAAAAAGTCGCATGCAAAACAGATCTCCCTCTTCTCGTCAAACCTGCCCATTATTTCGTCAAAACAGGGGGTGTTGGGTATCGACCAGCATATACGGCCTGCATTCTTTCCCCCGTTCACGCCATTGCTGGTTTCATCAACCACAGCGGGGCATGGATTCTCGGATTTCGGACCATGATTGCACTGAAGTTGCTGCCAGCAGTTCTTTTTCACACTCGTGCTCATTAATTCAGACACCCGCGAGGAAAGAGCTGTAATTTCTATTTCTTGATCAACTTCGAGATAGTTTTCAGGAGCACTTCAGGTTTTACCGGTTTCTCGAGGTACTCGTCGGCATCCGCCTCCATCACCCCCTTGAGCGGATACTTCGTGTCATAGATATGCTCTGCAACGCCTGTTAAAAGAACCACCGGTATTTTCTGATATTCAGGCTGGGATCTGACCCACGAACAGAAGTGGAAACCATCCATTTCAGGCATCATCACGTCCAGCACAATGAAGTTGGGTTTTTCTGAATCCATCTTTTCTTTGGCTTCCTTTCCGTTCATTGCAGTCACCACTTCATACCCCTCTGGTTCGAGGGCCATTTTGATCAGCTTTGACTCATCGATATTGTCCTCGACAACCATGATTTTTGCTTTTGACGGCATTTTTTCATCCTCCTTTATGAAGTGCAGGCCGTGGAATAAGGCCCGCCCGTTTTAATATCTCTGGGACCCTGTGCTCCCACTCGATGGCCTGAATGTGAACTCCACTGACTCCAGGAATTTCCCGGACATGCTCGATCAATTCCACGGTTATTTTAATGCCCTCCTCCTCCTGATCCTCCCGTGCCTTCTTCTTATCATCACCTGCTGAAGATCTTACGTGCTCCATTCTGGTTATCAGAGATTCCGGGATGCTCACACCCGCGACCGAGCTATTCATGTATTTCAACATCCCCAGATTTTTCGGCACAATGATCCCCGCAAGGATTGCCGTACGTTCGTGAAGGCCCATATCGACGATGACCTTCATCTGTTCCCTGAAACGATCGATATCGAAAACCCCCTGGGTCTGGATGAAATCGGCGCCCGCTTCAACCTTCTTCTTCAGCCTGAGGGGTCTGATTTCAATGGGATCACCGAGCGGTGTCCACGCCGCTCCAATAAAGAGCTGGGGTCTCTTTTCCAGGGAATCACCCCCCTGCTGTACCCCATCATCCCTCATGCCCTTCAGCGCGGCAACGAGTTGAATCGAGTCAATATCGTACACGTTCTTTGCACCTGGGTGTCCCTTCAACTTTCCTGCCGCCCCGAAAGACTGGTGATCACCGGCAATACACAGACAGTTTCTGATACCCAGTGCAGCGGCTCCGAGAATATCTGACTGTATTGCAAGACGGTTTCTATCCCGGCAGGTCATCTGCATAACCGGTTCCAGACCCTCCTTCATGATCAGCACAGAGGATGCGATACTGGAAAGCCGGACAACACCGGTCTGGTTATCGGTGATATTAAAGGCATCTGCCATTCCCTTGAGCAAACGTGACTTTTCAAGAACAATCTCCCCATTGCTGTCCATGGGAGGACCGATTTCCACCGTCACCGCAAAATGTCCTTCACTGAGTACTCTCTCGAGGTTGCTTCCGCTCTTCAAAACAGCTGTGTCCATATCTTCAATCATCCTTCGGGAATTAGGATATCGCTCTAACCCGTCGCTTCAGCTTCTGGCTGGGTAACGAGCTCTTCATGGACGACTCTCCGGGGACCCCCATGTCGGGAGGTCGACCAGTCACGGGGAGGCACAATCTCCTCCAGGCGATGCAGGGTTCCCATTTTTTTCATACGCTCGACAATGAGGTTCCAGCCGCAGTCGACGTCGGGGCTGATCTCGCATTTTCCATCCTGGCTGCCGCCACAGGGTCCGTTAAGTATGGATTTGGAGCATCGTGCAATTGGGCATATGCCGCCTGTCAAATGCAGTATGCAGTTACCACAACCGGCGCACATCTCGACCCACACGCCCGGCTCTATTGCAGCACCAAAAAATTCGGTGTTTACACCAGGGAAAACCGGTACAGATTCGAGTTTATCTGCAAGAAAGTTCACCCCAACCCCGCAACCAAGGGAGAGAACAGCTTCGACTCCTTCATTTTTCACCCTCTCCACCAGTGGTGTAACAAACTCGGGCTCACACTGCCGGGTTATACAGTCTTCCAGGATTTCGACTTCCCTGTCCTCCTTCAGAAAGCCGATGCGCATTCCCGATGCCACCACTTTGACTTCTGACTCACCCCCAGCCAGGCATACTGTGGCACATGTGCCGCATCCCACGATGAGTATCTTTTTGTAGTTCTCGATGAAGGATTTGATTTCACTGAGCGGTTTTCTCTCTGCTACTATCATGGCGCATCATCCCTCTATTGATCTGAAGTAACTTTCTTCTCGAAATTTCCCAAAAACTGGTCCAGGAGACTTCTGCCGAACCCTCGGTCTTCCAGTAATCTATCCTCTCTCCCTCTACACCGACCTCTACCAGGACCTTTTTTGCCTGACGGATCCTTCTCAAAAGCCTCTCCTCGGCTGTGGGATACAGGCACTGGCCGTTGGTGCAGCCGATAATGGTAAGTCCATCCGCACCAAGCTCGAAGGGCGATAGTATGTCAGGCACACTGAGCCGCGCGACGCAGGGAACAAGTATGGAATAGACCCCCGACCTCCTGTATTCAGCCGCTTTTTCCGCTATGAATCCTCTGCTCGTTACCTCGAACAGACAGCAGTAGGAAATAATCAGGGGGCTGGGGACCTTCTTAGGTGTCATACCTGAAAGCACCCCCTGAAGTTGCTCTCTCATCTGATTTGTGCCGTATCGCTTCAGAGCTATAGCAGCTGCAGGGCACTCTGCAGCGCAGAGCCCGCATGCCTGGCACTTCTCCTCGGGCATGATGGCTGTCTTTTCAATCGTTGCCACACCAAAGGGACATATTCTGACGCAGGTGAGACAGGCTGCACATTTTTCTTCATCCGCCAGTGCCCCTGTTGTGCAGGCAAGACACCGTTTGGACTCTGCAAGCGCTTCCTTTTCAGTAAAACCCTGCTCGACTTCAGAAAACGCCTTCAATCTCAACTCCGGGGAAAGAAGCTCCACAGTTACAGGTGTCTGTTTTTTTATCTTTTCAGCGGTTTCGTCCGGGAGCTCACACAGTGCCGGCAGTTCCATGAAGGGTTGTTTGAGCAGATCTCCGCTGTCCACATAGTGAGCGATTGCCTTTGCAGCCCTGTGCCCGTCACGAACAGCCTCAACCGATGAGGCAGGTCCAATGAGCAGCTCACCGCAGACGAAAACCCCATTTCTAGTCGTTGAGAGGGTCTCAGGATCACACTGCAACTTCTCACCGGGGCTCAGCTCAAGGCTGCTTCCTCTCACGCAGGTAAGGTCTCCACGCTGACCTATGGCGATGATAACATTGTCTGCCGATACGGTCGCAGTATCAGAATCATCGAATCGCGGATTGAATCTACCATCGGCGTCGAATACAGCAGTACACTTCTTCAACTCGAGTCCCCTTACAAAACCGTTTTCAGAAAACACCGATTTGGGACCCCAGGAATTCATGATAAATATCCCCTCATCTTCAGCTTCCTCGATCTCCCATTTCCATGCAGGCATTTCCTCAGGCGCTTCGAGACAGACCATGTTCACCCTTTCGGCACCCAGTCGCCGGGCGGAACGGGCAACATCGATCGCAACATTACCCCCGCCTATTACCGCGACACGCTTACCCATGGTTGGGGGTTTGGGAGATAGCACGGACTTTAAAAAGGGAAGGGCCAGCAGTATACCCCTGCTGTCGATGCCGGGAATATTGAGGGTACGGCTCTCTGATAGACCTGTTGCGAGAAGAACTGCCCGGTAACCCTGTTCAAACAGATCGTCGATCGAATAATCTCTTCCGATCACCAAACCCGTTCTCAGTTGCACGCCGGCGGAAAGGATATCCTCGATGTCCTCCTGTACCACTGAGTATGGCAGTCTGTAGCGGGGAATGGCATGTCCTAAAAGCCCGCCGGGCGTCTCAGATCTCTCAAAAACCGTTACCGGAAGGCCCATTTTTACCAGATCATAGGCAGCGGTAAGACCGGATGGTCCGGAACCCACAACGGCAATCTTTGCATTCTTCTCATGAGGCGGCGTCAGCTTTTTTCGCCTCGAGATACGGTAGTCTCGCGTCGCTTCAACGACAAAGCGCTTCAACCGCATCAGACCCACAGGAGCATCCACCTTTGCCCGACGGCAGTTCTGCTCACAGGGATGATGACAGATCCTCCCGCATACCGAGGAGAAGGGATTCGCTTCGAGCAGGAGCTCGAGTGCCTGTTCGTATTCACCCAGGGAGATGAGTTCGGCGAGCTGACGTGTATCTGTGTGAACTGGGCAGGCTACAACGCAGGGTGCATATAATTGTCCAGCTTCAGAGGGCTCTTCCATACCTTTGCTCCCTCAAGATCTAACACATGAACAATTATGCGCAATTTATCTTTGCTATCAGTGTACCCGCTTGAAGGAATATTGCAATAGATTCTTTTATTGCATTTTTGATTGCCAGAGCTTATGCGTACCACATTATCGATGCATCCGTGAACAGTAAATCATGCGAGAGGACATTGAAGAATTGGGAAAACCTGAAAGTGGATACCCGGAAGGTTAAAGTGGGAAACAGAAATTGAAGGATTGAGCCCGAGCTCCTGTTCGTAGAGATAGGGAACCACTATCCCCTTACAAGGATAGTGGTTCCAATTCTTATATGCTACCGCAGATATCCCTTCTTGAAGGCAAGCTCGGCATTTAGAATCGAGCCCGGTGCCGCACCTCTTCTCGTGTTGTGGGAGAGCAGCATAAAACGAACCCAGTTGCCGATCACGCGCACACGGCCCACACTCACCGACATACCCCATGCGCGCTCGTAGGGCTCACCGGCATTCACGTCGTACCGGTGCTGGGGACGATCAGGCTCATGGCGATACAGAACCGACTTGTCGGGTGCAGTGGGCAGGCCCTTGACGACATCGGGTGATTCGAACCGCTCGAAGAGCTCGATCACCTCCGCCTCACTCACGATCCTGTCCACCTCCACCTCTGCCACCTCGAAATGCCCGTCAATGGCAGGAATGCGGACGCAGCTTGCGTGCAGTTCGAAACCCGCGTCCTGCACGGTCCTGGACGCAGGATCATAGGTGCCAAGAATCTTCTTAGCCTCCCGTCTCATCTTCTCTTCCTCACCACCGATATGGGGGATGATGTTGCCCAGAATATCGAGGGAAGGCACACCGGGGTATCCGGCACCCGACACAGCCTGATAGGTAGCGACGAAGACCCTTCTGATACCGAGAGGATCCACCACCTTCAGCGGTAACACCAGTCCGGTGGTGCTGCAGTTCGCATTGGTGACGATGTAACCTTTTTTCCCCGCAATCATGTCGATCGTCTCAGGATTGATCTCGGGAACGAGCAGAGGGACATCTTCATCCATGCGGTGTGACGCTGTGTTGGAAAAAACTGCTATGCCCTCTTTGGCAAGTTCCCTCTCGAGTTCCACCGCAACATCCGAAGGAAGCGCTGAAAAGGCAATTCTCACACCGCTTTTCTTGATATCCTTGACATCGATGGTGATGAGTCGGATGTCTCCTATGGACTCAGGCAGCGGTGTGGGCAGCTTCCACCGCTCCGTTTCCTCGTACCGGGTGCCGCCCCTTCCAGCGGATGCTGCCAATGCGCCGACCTCGAAGTAGGGATGATCGATGAGAGCCTCTATGAATCTTTGCCCTACCATTCCAGTCGCACCAAGAATTGCAGCTTTCAGTTTTGCCATTGAATCCTCCCATAGATAGTCTACTAAAAAAGCCCACCTTGTTTCGGTGGGCTTACTTTACGCAGTACATAAAGCTACCCCACCCGTTCCCTCTTCGTGGTTTTTTTCGTCATGGTGGTAGCAGTGGAAAAAAGATTCATCGCTTACATTTCCTGTCTTGGGCCTTTTAATTAACCCCAAATCATGGAAATGTCAAGGTTTTTTTATGCCTTGCCCGAAGCTCCAAAGAGACGGATATATGAGATCACACATTCCTTCAACGATCTGATCACAGGTGGAAGAATTCTTCTCATGTCCGTGCCTTCAGGGTGCTCGGCAAGCTCCCGGCGCAGGGCATTCAGGAAGGTGATCTGAAGCTGGGTTGAAATGTTGATCTTTGCAATGCCTGCACGGATGGCATCCTCGATGCCTCCCTCATCCCTGTCAAGGATCATGCCTTTACTTTCCGCCTCTCTCTTCGTCCTGATCACACCCGAGGAGCCATGAAGCACGAGTGGGATCCCGGTACGGCTGGCAATCTCTTCGAGATGCCTGATGTTGAGGGGTCGTACCGCTTCGGTCATACCGTGCACACTCCCGCACGCAACGGCAAGTGAATCGCACCTCGATTCCCTGACAAACTCTTCTGCCATATCGGGGAGGGCGTACAGCTTTCTTGTAAGCTCCAGTGCATCGTGGGAGAGTTCGATCGTGTCAGGCACCTGAATACCCGCAGCATGGAAATCTTCCAGGCGGGGGATCTTTCCAAGCTCCGCTTCGACAGGCACGCCGCAGGAGTGGGCAATTTCCACAATTTTCATGGTCATTTCCAGGTTCGCCTCGAATGCCTTCCTGGACTGCACCTTGTCCACGAGGATGTGGGATGAAACCTCCTGTTTTCCCCGCTTCTCTCTGTACCGTTTCAGAAGTATCTCGGTTCCGTCAAACATGAGGGATGTGAAACCCGCCCTGAGGCATTGCACATTGAGCTCCAGCGACATGCCGTGGTCGAGATGCAGAACCACGGGCACCGTGGCATGCCGTGCCGCAGTTCCTATGAGACTGACCGCCAGCTCCAGTCCGGCATATTCTATCGAGCTCCTGCTCAGCTGTATGATGACGGGTGCCCCCTCCTCTTCGGCAGCTCCCACGATGGCTCTCACAGTCTCGAGATTATGGGCGTTGAATCCCCCCACCGCATACCCGTTTTCATATGCCTTCTGCAGAATATCTCTGCTCGTGACGAGCGGCATGTTACCTACTCCTGGAGCATGATGTATGAAACTCGACTTTTGCTCAAATATACTCATGGAAAAGTGGGACGTACATCAGAACGGAATCTGGCTGTTCATGAGGAACGTAACGCCGCGATGATCGTACCGGCGGAAGTCGTACTGGTATCGCAGTTTCAACCCGATGATGAACCGCTTTTTCAGGATTCGTACATACTGGGTGGTTCCCGCAATTCCGTGTCCGTACAGCGCCTGTGAAACGAAGTTCCAGTCGTAGAGCGGCCGGTCATAGGGGTAGATATTTAAGGTTATGCCATTTTTATCAAGATTCAGTTATTTTCTCTTATTTTTATATTTACGAGATGTCAGAGATACAATCTAAATAAAAAAATAGTAAATAATTGATCTATCCATAGAAAATCCATAGAAATATTGCGACTACAAACATAAAAAATAGGGTCAAAAAATGGATATTAATAAAGAAATTTTTAAACTAGATGATGAAGATATCCCTTACCTTTCAGAACTTGATGAAAATACGGATACTCTTGAAGTAGATCAACCTCAGCTTGATTACCTTACAATCGATATACAGAAAGCACTTAGAAGGTACAGTAATGATATATTTATTACACCCTTCACTCTCGTTGCAAAGCTCTTTATGTTTGAGGTAGACAACAAAGGAAATCTACGCCTGAAAAATGTTAGAAAAGAATATTGGAAAGCCATAGAGCTTTATATTCTGCTCCAATTCAGACAGAACAAAGAGAGTTCAAACAAAATACTTGTGAGTGCTCGATTTCTTCAGAATGCTTTGTGCTGCAGATATGAAACAGTTAGAAGAGCAATTAATATTCTGCAAGACGAAGAATTGATACTATATGAAAAGATCGGACAAGAAGTGCATGCCGTTAAACAATATATAACTCTTCTTAAAGCTGATAAGTATTCCCCAGGGGAAACGCTCCCTTAGGGGAAATAAATACTGTATATAAGGGGGGAACAACTTGATAACAATGAATAGTACAAAGAATAGAGTAGAATAGAAAGGTTTTAAACGGTCGGGCCATTTTAAGGCAATTCTTACCACCGGTTGTATCGTTGCAAAGTGTGAGAAACGGTCATTATTCTGATAAACAAGTTTTATTAGGGCTTTTCACTGCCATTTTTAAAGGAGGATAACCGGTGA
>SMTZ1_10001623_pt1 | contig 22657 bp, 23 predicted proteins | sample DeeMarSWOR136_30_FD_25667 | JGI IMG/M metagenome (IMG submission 25667) | reverse complement strand
GTTATTGGAGCAGATGGTGTCATATCTATGGTTGCTCAAAAATCAGGGTTAAGATTAAAATGGACTCAAAATCAAGTTACCCTTGTACCTCAGTATGATTTCTATGCCCCATCTGATAAGATAGATGATATTATGGGAGATGAAACACTTGGAATTTGGTGGGGTTCTACATTTCCTTCTTCGTATCAAGTCTTTTTTCATGATGGTTTTCACCAAGGCTTAGGAAATTGGATGAATTGGTGGGATAAAAACCCATTGTATTATCTAAATCGTGTGATTAATCTGAAATATTATCAAAGGTTATTAAAAATCCTTAATGCTAAACCACGTGAACTTCAAGCTCATTTACTTCCATGGTTAGATTATCCATATAATACTCACACAGATGGTGTTATTTTAATTGGTGACGCAGGTGGGTTTCCATGTCCTCTTGAAGCAGAAGGGATATATCCTGCGATGGTGACTGGTAAAATTGCAGCAGAGGTAGCTTTAGAAGCTATTAGTACTGGAGATGTTTCAAAAAACATTCTAAAAAAATTTGATGTTGAATGGCAAAAGACAAGTATTGGAGAGGAATTTGAAACAGGGTGGGAATTATATAATATTTGGAAGGAATTACCCTTTAAACCAAAAGAAACTATGGTCTGGTTTGTCCCAATGATTATGGAAATAATTGGAGGTATTTTTGATTGGTCTCAGCCTCATGCAAAAAGAGTGCGACAAATAGTGGGTCATGTGAAGTCTTATATGCCCAAAGCAACTCCATTTATAATGAAAAGTGTCTTTCCTTTGGTGGCTAAGATTTTTGAAGACGATTTGGATAAATTAATGGACCCCAAGAAGGTAATGAAAGTTTTACCTAGACTTTTGGATTTGCTACCACAGAAAAAGAGAAAAAGAGGTGGAAAAGAAAAATGAATTTAGAAGTAGATGGATTAACCAAACGAATTCCAGGTACAGGAGATTTTATTTCGATAAATCATGATATCTGCAATAATTGTGAGCGATGTTTAATAATCTGTATTATGAATTTATGGAAAAAAAAAGAAGGAATTATTCAGCTTGTTGATGATTACCAATCTAAGTGTTTAGAATGTGCTGCATGTTATCAGGTCTGTGAGAGTGGCGCAATTGAATTCCAATATCCTGCTGGAGGAACAGGAATAGTAATTGAAAAAGGATAAAAACTATTTATTCTATTTTTTTATGCTTTAATGTTTTTAAAAAGCAATTTAACAATTAAAAGCTCCAAAAATCCTATTACAGTTATATTTTTTACACCTCATGCAGATGATATTGAAATAGGAGTTCCTTTTATGTATTTAGAAGCACTTAGGTTAGGGAATAGAGTTATTGAGGTATTAATGACTAATAATGAATTTGGAACGCGTCGAGATGATTTTAAAGGACACCGATTAAGAAAGATTCGAGCAAAAGAATTAGATAATGCAAATAGAGTTTTTGAAAAATATGCAAAAAATAGAGTTCACGTTATAAAAATGGGCTATATTGATGGTCATCTTCCTCTGGATAATGATGTATTACAAAAAATGATAAAATTAATCCGTAATGAGAAACCAACAATTATTTTTGCCCCAGATTTTTGGTACGCTCAGGATTTTCACCCAGATCACATAAATACCGGAAGATTAGTATATTTCACTCTTAAAAAGCTACTAAAATCAGAACAGCCTAGAAGAACTTTTTATTATTATTCTACTAAAACAAGGAATTATATAAAATGTAAATGGAAAGATTTCAAAATTGTCAAAGAAGTTTTATCCCAGCATAAGAGTCAATATAGTCCATTAGAAAATAAATTATTTACTACATTCTATAAAAAATTAAGTATCTTACGGCATTTTTTTGAAACTAAAAAGTTTTCTGAAAGTTTTCGAGAACAAGAATTCAATAATGGTTTTCCCGTCGCTCCAGAAGAATTCGAAAAGATGAGGATGAGAGCACGAATAATCTATTTCGCGTTTTCAAAAGTTACGATTTGGGGTTATAAGAAACTTCATAATCTTACTCCACAAGAACTTGGATTACTCTAAATAAAATAGATTTTAGATATATTGAGCTTGACCAGCAGAACCCAAAACTTCTAGATTTCTTTGTTTGACCATTTCAATTGACTCTTGACGTGCTAAACTTAAATATTCTCTTGGTCCAAAGTGATCAGGATGATCAACTAAATATTTTCGTATCATAGCTGTGAATACTATCCTAAAATCTGTTGCTATATTGATTTTGCAAACACCAAACTGAGATGCTTTTTTAAGTTGGATCTCTGGAATCCCAAAAGCTTGTAAAACTTTTCCCCCATATTCATTAATGATATTCACATACTTTTGAGGTATAGATGATGAGCCATGTAAAACAATAGGGAATTTACCTAAACGTTTTCTTATTTCCTCGAGAATATCAAAACGTAATTCAGGAATATCTTCCTCTTTTTCAACTTTAAATTTATATGCTCCATGGGATGTGCCTATAGCAATTGCTAAAGAATCACAATTGGTTTTGTTAACAAAATCTTCTACTTGATCAGGATTTGTATAACGTTGTTTATCCGCTTTTACATTTTCTTCTTCAATACCCGCAATGACTCCTAATTCTGCTTCTACACTTACATCTCTTTCATGTGCGTATTCAACAATTTTTTTGGTAATTGCAATATTTTCTTTATAATCTAAATGGCTTCCATCAAACATAACACTTGAAAATCCGTTATCAATACATGATTTAGCCAAATCAAAGGAATTTCCATGATCTAAATGTAAAGCTATAGGAATATCATAACCTAAATCTTTTGCCATTTCTACTGCTCCCTGACCTAAAAATCTAATTATTGCTTGGTTTGCATATTTTCTAGCTGATGGGCTATTTTGGAGAATAACGGGTGATTTACTTTCTCCACATCCAATAATAATTGCTTGTAATTGTTCGAGATTGCTGAAATTATATCCTGGAATCGCAAATTTCCTTTCTAATGCTACCTCAAACATTTTCTTCGTATTAACTAATCCTAATTCTTTAAAAGATACCATTCTTATCCTTTTTTCTCATTAACTATATTTATTATTAATATGAATTTCAACATAAACTTAGGGTTCAAACTGATATCTATATTAATATAATTAAAGAAGTTTAAATATAATTTTAACTAATCTTGAAAATAATCAAAGAAAAATAAAAATGGAGATAAAATTGGATAAAAGAAAATATTATAAAGGTGTCTTCATCTTCGCAGCGTTATATAATATCATTAACGCAATAATTTTCATTATAATTTCAATTATGGCAACTGATATGTTCTCAACTTTTGGTGTAGAAATACCACCAAGTATGGTATGGCTCCAATTATCTTTAATTCTCATATTGATTTTTGGAATAGGTTATATCATAGTTTCAAGAAATCTTGAAGAGAACCATGGTATTGTTATTATTGGTGCTATTGCAAAAACGATGTTTTTCTTACTTTCGATTCTATATTTTGTTTTAGGTGATATCAATATTCTTATAGTTCTCTTAGGTAGCGTAGATATTATTACCGTAGTTCTTTTTGTTGAGTTCTTATTTAATTTTAAAAAGCTCTAAGGATATTAATTTCCTATTTTTTTATTTTATTCTATATTTTTATATTTAATTTGGTTTTAAGTTCCTTAAATCTGGATCTAAGTGTAACTTCAGTTACTCCAATAGCTTCGACGATTTGCTGTTGAGTAATTCCGTTATCTTTAATTTTACATGCAAGGTAAATGGCTCCTGCACATAATCCCTTTGGATCTTTACCACTTGAAGAGAATTTGGAGTTATAGGCTTTTAAAATTTTAGTTGATAACTGTTCAATTTCAACATGCAATCCTAATTCGGTGATATATCTTGGTATTAGTGAAATTGGACTTGTTGAAGTTGTTTTTAGATTTAATTCTTTATTTAAGGCGCTGTAACTCCTTCTAACATCTTTTGCTTTAACAGAAGCCTCATCTATTATCTCTTGAAGCGTTCTAGGGATTTTTTTTCTTCTACAAGCAACATATAAACAAGCGGCAACCATAGCATTAATGGATCTACCACGTAGTAATTTTCTTTTAAAAGCCTCTCTATAGAGACGCATCGCATCTTCTCTAACATGAAGTGGTAAGTCTAAATTACTGCTAATTCTTTTAAGTTCTGTTGAAGCTATTAACAAATTACGCTTTTGCCAAGTGATTCTTGTATTCCATTTAGCTGCTCTTTTTAAATCAGGATTGTCGATTTTACTTTTATCAATAACTGTACTTAACCCCATATCTGGTAATAATATTGATATAGGAGACCCTGTGTGGTCTCTATTTTCTTTTTCTTGATTAGTATAAGCTCTTTTTCCACTATGAGAAAAATCCACAGTTCGCTCACTAATGATTAAACCACATTGATTACATACATTTTCTCCTTTTTCTTCAATAGAAATAATAGTCCCTCCACATTCAGGACAAAAATTCGAGAATTCTTTTTCATTTGTAATCATATAAGTTTGCCCTATCTCTTTTTTATTTAATATATCATTCATTTAAAACACCTATTTTTTGAAATATTATTTCATTTTCTTTATTTACATCAACTTGGATAAAGTCGCTTTCTAAAAATTCACCTTCTAACAATTTTAGGGATAACGGATTTTGAATATGGGACTGAATAGCTCGTTTAAGCGGTCTTGCCCCAAAATCTGGATCAAATCCTTGGTTGCTAAGAAATTCTTTCGCCTTTTCTGTTATTTTAAGCTTAATTTTGTGATCTATTAATACTTTATTCAAATTTTTAATCTGGATATCGACAATTTGTTTTATTTGTTCTTTCTCTAAGAAATTATAAATTATTATATCATCAACACGATTCAAAAATTCTGGTCTGAAATAACTCCTTAAAGCCTTTAGTATCAATTCCTTATTTTCTATTTCATTTTTTCCTCTATTTTCTAATATAAATTGGCTTCCAACATTACTCGTCATTATAATGATTGTATTCTTAAAATCTACGGTTCTTCCATGGCCATCAGTTAAACGGCCATCATCCATAATTTGGAGGAGTATATTAAAAACTTCTAAATGAGCTTTTTCAATTTCGTCAAAAAGAATGACAGAATAAGGTTTTCGTCTTACTGCTTCAGTTAAATATCCACCCTCATCATAACCTACATATCCGGGAGGAGCTCCTATTAATCTAGCAACACTATGCCTTTCCATAAATTCAGACATATCAATTCTTACCATGGCACTTTCATTATCAAATAAAAATTCAGCTAATGCTTTCGCAGTTTCAGTTTTTCCTACTCCCGTAGGCCCCATGAATATAAAGGACCCAATAGGTTTATTAGGATCTTGTATTCCCGCTCTCGCTCGTCGAATTGCATTTGAAATTTTCTTTAATGCTTCATCTTGACCAATAACTCTTTCTTTTAGTCTTTCCTCCATTTTTAATAATTTTTCTTTTTCCCCTTCCAACATCCTTGAAACTGGAATACCAGTCCATTGAGAAACTATACTCGCAATATCTTCATCATTAACTTCTTGCTTTAACATAGTTTTATTTTTTTGAATCTCTTGTAGTTCAGAATTATATTGCTCCAATTTTTTTCTTAATTCATTTAATACACCGTAAGTTAATTCAGCTGCTTTACCAAGATCTCCACGTTTTTCAGCTTTTTCAGCATCAATTTTTGTTTCTTCCATTTTCATTTTAATTTGATTGATTTTTGCTATTAGATTCTTTTCATTATTCCATTGAAGCTTTAATTTATCACTTTCTTCCTTAAGATTCTCTAAATCTTCATCAATTTTCTTAATTCTATCTTTACTTGCTTTATCATTGTCTTTTTTAAGAGCTTCTCTTTGAATCTCTAATTGAATTATTTTTCGTTCTATTTCATCGATTTCAGTAGGCATACTATCAATTTCAATTCTTAATCTTGAAGCTGCCTCGTCCATTAAATCAATGGCTTTGTCAGGTAAGAAGCGATCAGATATATATCTATTAGATAGCGTTACCGCAGCAATTATAGCAGAATCAGTAATTCTAACTCCGTGATGAATCTCATATTTTTCTTTTAATCCTCTAAGAATTGCTATAGAATCCTCTACTCTAGGTTCATCCACAAAAACGGTTTGAAATCTACGTGTCAATGCGGCATCTTTTTCAATATATTTCCTATATTCATCTAAAGTTGTAGCTCCTACAGCTCTTAATTCTCCTCGAGCTAACGCTGGTTTTAACATGTTTGACGCATCAATAGCTCCTTGTGCTGCTCCTGCTCCAACTAATGTGTGAAGCTCGTCAATAAATAATATATATTTACCTGAGCCTTTTTCAACCTCTTTCAAAAATGCTTTAAGGCGATCCTCAAACTCACCTCTATATTTCGCACCTGCAACCATTGCTGCTAAATCCATTGCTAATATATCTTTATTCTTTAATGATTCTGGTACATCTCCACTCGCAATTCTCTGAGCAAGCCCTTCTACAATAGCCGTTTTCCCTACTCCTGCTTCTCCAATTAAAACAGGATTATTTTTTGTCCTTCTTGATAGAATGTGCATTATTCTTCTAATCTCGTCATCTCTTCCTATCACTGGATCCAATTTACCTCTTCTTGCTTGTTCGGTTAAATTACGGCTATATTTTTCAATTGCTTGGTATTTTCCTTCAGGATCTTGATCTGTTACTGATTGGCTACCCCGTATAGTAGTTAAGGCTTGTAAAATCCTATCTTTAGTAATACCATGTTTATTTAAAATTGGAAAGATTGATAACGAAGTTTTTACACTCATAGCCATAAGTAAATGCTCTGTGCTTAAATACTGATCTCTTAAAATTTCAGCTTCTTTCCAAGCCATATCGAATAATGTACTAGATTCACGAGATAAAATTACATCAGTAGTACCAGAGCCAGTTACTTTAGGAATTCTACCAATTTCATTATAAAGATCACTTAATAATAGTTTTATATTAATTCCTAATTTCTGTAATAATGGAGTTGTAATTCCGTCTTGTTGGTCAATTAATGATATTAATAAATGAATAGGCTCTATTTGTTGATGATCTCGCTCTTGAGCAAGAGATCTAGCCGCCATTAACGCTTCCTGGACTTTAATTGTGAATTTATCAAATTTCATCATACCATAAATCACTATAATCCTGTTTTTTTAAGTTTTTCCAACAATTCTTTTTGAGTTTTATTTAATTTTCTTGGCACTTTTATAGTTATTTTAACCAATTCATTACCTCTCTCTTCTGAACCTGTTTTATAAAACCCCTGGTCTTTTAATCTCAAAATTGAATCATCTGAAGTTCCCGGAGGTATTGTTACATTTAAAGTCTTTTCAATTCCAGGAACTTCTATTTTCCCTCCAAGAGCAGCAGTTGTAAAAGGTATTTCTTTTTCAATATATATATCATCCCCGTCCATTTTAAATATAGAATGTTCTTTTACATTTACATTGATGTATAAATCTCCAGGAGGGCCACCATTTATTCCAGGCATACCCTTACCTTTGAGACGTAATTTTTGTTTATCCTTAATCCCTTTTGGTATTCTAACTTTCAAGGTAGTTTGTTCACCAGTATTGGGATCTTTAAATGAAATTCTTTTTTCTCCTCCATAAAAAGCTTCCATAAAGTCTATTTCCATATCATACCTTAAATCATCACCTTCAACTGGTCTATTTCCAAACTCACTTGAACTAACTCTTGAACTTCTCCCCTTGTTTGAAAAGACATCAAAAATATCGCCTAAATCATTAAAAAAATCAAATCCCCTAGATCTCCTTTTATTACTTGATTTTCCAAAATTACTAAAAATGTCACTAAAATCAAATCCTCCAGGGGAACCCGATGAAGAATAATAGTAGGTTGTACCATCTGGACTTCGATATGCCTGTGAGCCTCTAGGAAATCCTCCCCAGTCTTGATAGGTTGATGGATCACCTTCTACAACCCCAAACTTATCATACATCTCTCTTTTTTTATCATCACTTAAAATACTGTACGCTTCATTTATCTCTTTAAACTTTTCTCCCGATTTTGGCTCATCAGGATTAACATCTGGATGATATTTTCGAGCCATCTTACGAAATGCTCTTTTAATTTCTTCCTTTGAGGCTCCTTTATTTATACCTAATATTTGATAATAGTCTTTAGCCATATTACAACCCCTTTTTGATTATAACAATAATATTATTAACGTAAATTTTAAAAAAAAAAAATTGGAAAAAAATCAGATTTAATCATACTCAGCATCTACTACATTATCATCTTGGCCTGTTGCTCGTCTAAAGCGTTCTTCTTCCATCTCATCTTGAGTCTTTCCTTGATATCCATAGTTACCGCCAGGTGGGACTCCTCCCATTCCTCCAGGAGGGGATCCTTGATAAGCTCCTTGATAGGGACCTTTCTGTTGTCCATACATACGTGAGGAAACTTCGTGTAATGACTGTTGTAAAGCTTCTGTAGCATTTTTTATTCGGCTAACATCATCAGATTCCATAGCACTTCTTAAATCGGATATTTTGTTAAGTATACTTGATTTTAAATCTCCAATTACAGCTTCATTTTCCTTCAATAGTTTTTCAGTCTGGTATATCAGTGCTTCACCATGATTTTTAACTTCAGTTAATTCTTTGAATTTTTTATCCTCGTCGGCATATCGCTCGGCTTCTCTAATCTTTTGATTGATCTCATCTTCAGGCATTTTTGTGGACGCTGTAATAGTTATTGATTGACTTCTCCCAGTACCTTTGTCTTTTGCTGATACATTTAAAATACCATTCTGATCAATATCAAAACTTACTTCAATTTGTGGTACACCCCTTGGAGCAGGTGGAATACCAGTCAAATGAAATCTTCCTAATGATATATTATCTGCAGCTCTTGGTCGTTCACCCTGTAATACATTAATTTCTACTGCTGGTTGATTATCAGCCGCTGTTGAGAAAATCTCAGTTTTCTTAGTTGGAATAGTGGTATTTCGGTCAATTAATTTTGTAAAAACTCCACCTAAAGTCTCGACTCCTAATGATAAAGGTGTAACATCAAGTAGTAATAAGTCTTCAACCTCTCCAGTTAACACACCACCTTGAACTGAAGCTCCCATCGCAACACACTCCATAGGATCAATGCTACGTTCTGGTGATTTCCCTAATAAATCTTCGAATTTCTTCTGAATAATTGGCATCCTTGTAGGTCCACCTACTAAAATAATCTTATCAATTACACCTCGAGCTATACCCGCATCACTTAAAGCCTTCAAAATTGGTGCGTCTAATCGTTTTACCACTGGATCAATTAACTGTTCCAATTTAGCTCTTGTGAGTGTCATGTTAAGATGTTTTGGACCAGCATTAGTTGCAGTAATGTATGGCAAATTAATATCAGTCGTAATTGATGTAGATAACTCAATTTTGGCTTTTTCTGCTGCTTCTCGAATCCTTTGCATTGCCATTGAATCATTTTTTAAATCTACGCCTTCGTTTTTCTTAAACTCTGAAGCTATGTAGTCAACAAGAATTTTATCCATATCTGTACCACCTAATTGAGTATCTCCTGCTGTAGAAATTACCTCAAAAACTTGATTATCCATCTCCATTATTGTTACGTCAAACGTACCACCGCCAAGATCTAATACCGCAATCTTTAATCTTGCATTTTTCTTATCTAGGCCGTAAGCTACGGCAGCGGCAGTGGGTTCGTTAATTAAACGTTTCACATTTAATCCTGCGATCCTTCCCGCATCCTTCGTAGCTTGCCTTTGATTATCATTAAAATATGCTGGTACTGTAACAATTGCTTCAGTTACTTCTTCACCTAAATATGCACTCGCATCCTCCTTAATCTTTCTAAGAATCATGGCTGAAATTTCTTGAGGTGAATAATCTTTGCCGTCGATGGTTACCTTGTAAGATGTACCCATTTTCCTTTTAATTGCTGTAATGGTACGATCTGGATTTGAAATCGCTTGCCTTCTTGCAGGTTCTCCGATGAGCCTTTGACCGTCCTTTGTAAATGCGACTACTGATGGAAATGCTTTACCACCTAAGGTTAATCCCTCAGCGCTCGGAATAATTGTAGGTTTACCTCCAATCAATACTGCTGCTGCTGAGTTTGATGTCCCTAAGTCTATTCCTATTATTTTTCCCATTCTTCTTCACTCCTTTTGTTTTTTTTTTTTTTAATTATATTTTTTTTATACTAAATTTTGCTGATTTATTTCTATTTTTTCTTTTAATTTTAGTAATTTTGATTGTTTTGATATCTTAACCTTCGCAGGTCTCAATACCTTGTTATTATAATAATAGCCTCTTTCTAATTCCTCTATTATCGTATTTTCAGGGAGATTCTCCTGTCCTTCCTCGATCATTATTGCCTCATGTTTATAGGGATCAAATATATCTCCCTTTGAATTCATTGGTTTTACTCCTTCTTCCAACATTAGTTTCTCAAAGTTCTTTACTACAAGCTCAAATCCCTTCTTTATTCCATCTATACCTTCGACTACCTTCATCAAATTTAATGCCCTTATTAAATCATCGTAATGGTTAATCAATTTCCTTAAAAATCCCTCTAAAACATAAGTTTTATAGTTATGATTATCTCGTTCTGTACGCTTTTTGTAATTTTCGAATTCTGCTTGTATTCGTAATAGTGAGTTCAAAAATTTCTCCTTTTCTTCCAATAATTCCTTAAATTTTCGTCCATCATCCTTCATATCATCAAGCTCTTTAAGTAATTTATCGTTCTGAGTCTTTACTTCTTTGTGTTTCTCTACTAATGCTTCATACTTTTCAACTTTAGATTTAAGGGTTTTAAAATCTTCTTGTGTTATTTTTACATATTTTGAACCATTCCCATGATGACCGCGATCGTTAAGAAATCTCTCAAAATATTCTTCAAATGACATAGTTCTTATATCTCCCATATTTTTATTATCAATAATATATATATTTTTTAATTAATGAGTATTAAAACCCATTTTTTTTATTGTAAGTTTTGATTGTCAAGCGACTATTGACATCAACACTTTAATATATATGTATTAATTGACCTATATAAATCTTATGTTTTTATAAAATAAGGGGAGAGGCATTGTATTATACATCTAGAGAAGAAATAAGGAAATTTTCTTCTAAAATAAATGTATTATTTTTTTTTTTTAACATAGCTTATAACGATTAATTACTATATAAAGGAAAAACAGGGAATTGTTCACATGTATGGGAAATTTATTGAGCTTATTTATTATAATAATGACATAGAGTGATGTTAAACATTGGTAAAAAACGAATTATATCAGTATCTTTTAATTACATAATTTTTTTTATTTTATAAGGAAGATTTTTTCTTTTAGTTAGCTACTTAAGTTTACCATAACTGAAACATTAGAAAAAGTGGTTTTAAAATGATATCAAAAAATCAATTTAACATTAAGACAATAATTTTTGATTTAGGTGGTGTTTATTTTACACCAGGATCTTACTTAGCTGTTGAAAAAATTAAAGAAATATATGATATTGAAGATGTACATCTTTTAAAAGATATCTTTAACGATGCAACAGCCACAGAGGGATATTTAATAAGAAGGGGGTTAATTACAATAGAAGAATTTGAAGAAAGCCTATTTAAGAAATTGGAGATTCACAATAAAGATAAAGATCATATTAGATATATTTGGTTTGGAGCATATTGTTTACATTATGGCATAGAACAAATAGTAAAGGACTTGAAAAAAAATTATCGATTAGTGATATTTAGTGGAAATATAAGAGAACGAGTAGAATATTTAAATCAAAAATGTGATTTTTTAAAATATTTCGATGATGCAGTTTTTAGTTATGATTATAATACAAATAAGGATGAGATTGAGTTTTACAAGGAATTGGTAAAACATATTGAATGCAAACCGTCAGAAGCAATTTTAATTGACGATGAGAAAAAGAATATTCAAATGGCAAGATCTCTTGGTATTAATGGAATTCACTTTTATTATGTTGAAAAATTAATCAAAGATTTTAAGAAATATAACATACAAATAAATATCTAATTGAGCTATTAATCGTCCATTCCAAGATTCAATTTAAAATACTATAAATACCTTAAAAACCGCAATTTTTCAAATTTAATAGTTTCTACTTTAAAATATTCTCATTTATTTAGGTTTTTATAATGATTTTAAGATTAGGAGATTAACATTAAACAAATGTATTTTAGTACTTTTTCAAGATTTTTTCTTTAAAAATTAATGTTAATACAAGTGTTCTAGAGTATAGAAAAAAGTGAATAGTATGAATTGCAGGCAAATTATGTGTATTGAAAATATCGTTGATATTCAAGCGACCTATTCAATACTTCAATTAAGTTTATCACAGCTTATTGATGAAATTCTTGAAGAAATGAGAAATGATATATTCCTGTTTTAGAGATTCATATACTTTTCCACTCATTACATTCAGTACCATTAACAGACGAAGTAAAAGGGCAAGAGATTTTGGATAATCTATTGGAATGCATGGAAAAGCGATTGTATCTTACATATTCAGAATGGGCTACGGATAATATTATGGAAAACATTGTTATATTACGAAATTTAATATTATGGAATTACATGAATGATGGCTCTCTTGTAATGCATAATAATAATGAAATAAGATGGGATATGAATCTGTGTCATTTATTTTAAATAGCGGAGAAATTTAAGTTTATAATTATATAGGAAAGATTTAAGCATATATATTTCTAGTTGAATTACATTAGCATTTCATAACAATATTTTTGATGATAATTTATGCAGAAATCACAAAAAGTTTCTCCACATAAACAACAAATGATTTCTTCATTATTATAAATATTCAAATCTTTTTTACAATGATTGCATTGGCGATATCTTTGAGCAAACAAATCTCTAAGTTTTTGGAATTTTCGCTTCTTTAATTTATACCTTAATTCTAACATTATTATTCTTTAAGTATAGAACTATATAAAGTCAGATAAAATATCGGCAAGTTTTATATTTTAGAACTGCAAGATTTAATAGTTTGTTTTATAATTGAAAAGATATGAAAGCAGCTTTTATAAAGGAGCATGGCAATTTAGAAAAACTAATAGTTGGAAATATTGAAAATCCACAGATAAAAATGAATGAGGTACTTATTAGGACAGAATATGGAGCTCTGAATCATATTGATGTTTTTTTAATACAAGGATGGCCAGGTTTAAATCTGAACATGCCACATATTATAGGTAGTGATGGAAGTGGGATAGTAGAAGAAGTAGGAGATGCTGTTACTACTATTAAAGAAGGAGATAGAGTTGTTATAAATCCCGGATTGAGTTGTGGAAAATGTGATTTTTGTATATCTGGAAATCAGAATTTTTGCAAGAACTTTTCAATAATGGGGGAACATCAATGGGGGTCATATGGAGAATTTTTTAAAGTTCCAGAAGAAAATGCATTGAAAATTCCTGATAGTTTCTCGCTGGAATATGCTGCTGCTGCTCCATTAACATTTTTAACAGCCTGGAGATTATTATCAACTCAGGCAAGAGTACAGAAAGATGAATATATTCTTATTCATGGTGCTGGTGGAGGAGTTTCTACAGCAGCAATACAGATAGCAAAATATTTAGGGGCACGCGTTATAACCACAACAAGTAGTTACGAAAAAATGAAAAAGGCTCAAGATTTAGGGGCAGATTTTGTTATAAATTACAAAGAAAATCCAAATTATAGTAAATATATCTATTCTGAAATAACTAATAAGCAAGGAGTACATGTTGTAGTCGATAGTGTTGGTAAAGCAACCTTCCAAAATAGTCTTAGGTTATTAAGACCTGGAGGAAGATTAGTTACACCCGGAGCTACTACAGGTCCTGTTTCTGAAATTGATATTAGACAAATTTTTTGGAAACAGCTAAAAGTAATTGGTTCAACTATGAGCAATCAACATGAATTCAGAGTGGTTATGAATTTGATATTTAAAGGTAAAATAATGCCTGTTATAGATAGAACTTTTCCGTTAGATCAAATTATTCTTGCAGAAAAATACATAAATGAAGGAAAGCAATTTGGTAAAGTTTTATTAAAAATTCCTTAATATATTTATTTTTAATTTGTCTTATGGAGAGGCTATTATTTCTCGAAATAAAGATTCTTCAATATTACCCCCACTTAATACAGCGATTACATTTTTATTGTCAAATTTCTCTGCATGTTCTAAAATATATGCAACACTAGTAGCTCCAGCTCCTTCAACAATTTGACCTTCTTTATTCCACAAAATTCGTATTGCTTTCTTAATATTATCATCTCTAACCAAAACAATTTTATCAACGTTTTTTTTAATCACTTCAAAGGTTAGAGCTTCTGGTTCCAGACCGCCTAGTAAACCTTCTGCTAATGTTTGAAATTCTTCAACTTTTATTATTTCTCCTGCTTTCCATGACTCATACATTGTGGAGGCTCCTTCAGTCTGAACCCCTATAACTTTTATAGAGGGATCTAACGATTTCATAGCAATAGCAATACCAGAAATTAATCCTCCTCCTCCTATAGGGACTAAAATTGAATCTATTTCATTTATCTCTTCGTAAATTTCAAGGCCAATTGTACCTTGACCTGCGATAATTTCAGCATCATTTTATGGACTAATATAGATTAATCCTTCACTTTTAGATAACTCTCTCGCTATTTTTTCTATTACATCGAAACTTCCTTCTTGAACTATAGAAACCTCATAATTTTTTAATTTATCTAGTTTAACTTTTGAAATATTTGTAGGAACCACAATCTTAGCTTTAATTCCTAAGAGTTGCGATGCTAAAGCAATTCCTTGTGCATGATTCCCTGATGATGCTGTAACTATACCCAATATTCTTTCTTCTGCATTTAACAATGAAATTCGATTGAATGCACCGCGAATTTTAAAAGCATTAGTTATTTGTTGATTTTCTAACTTTATATAAACATTTCCACCACAAATTTTACTAATAAAATTAGAATGAATTAAAGGGGTTTTTCTTATTATTCTTTCTATTCGATTCCGGGCATTCCTGATATTTTCAAGGGTTATTTTATTCATACTAGTGCTTTCTATTATCTAACTTTTAAATTAATTAAAGAGATTTTTATGAAATTATGAAAAAAAGTTTTATGGTTTTTCTAATTTAAAATAAAATGTGATAAAAAAAATAATTAAAAAAATTATTTAATTCTTAGATTTTTTGAGATTGAATCTCGCCGCTTTTTTAATAAAATTATAGACATCATTCCGATTAGTCCAATTACTATGAAGATCTCATAACCAGGAATTTCCCCTTCAAATCCACCATCATCTTCCCAATGTTCCTCGTATGCGAAAGCAAAAATGTTTGCAATTGGTTCATTGACATATAGAGTAATAGTAATTGAATTTGTTTCTGGATCATATGAAACAAGCTCTTCCATTTCATAATATGGTAATTCATTCCAGTTCCCATCATAATTGTATTCATCATACTGATACCACTCCCATTTAAAGAGCATTATCCTGATACCTTCAATATCAATCTCAGAAGGCATTGAAATTGTAATTGAAATAGAATCTACAATATAAGATCTTGTTACCATAAGATCAGCATAGCACAATATATTCCCCCAAGGAATTTCTTGTGGAGTTGGATTATCTGGCAATATAGAATAAAGAAATTCCGCACCTGAGCTATAGGTTAGAATATTTGCTACAAAATGAAATTCTGGTACTAATCGATTTTTGAGTAATACCATATTTGAACCACTCGAGAGAGGCTGTCTATACTTTTTGAAAGAGCTGTAGAATTCATAATTCCAATTTTCTTCATTATATCGATATCCCTTTGTAAATAATGGAATTCCGCTAATTAAATCAAGATAAGTAACATGTTCTGTACCGTCACTATATTTATAGGCATGAAAGTACTCTTGTTCAAAAATAAATTCATCCCATATATCTCGAATTAGATGTTTATTAAAGTCATATCCGCTCGTATTTTTAGGATATAAGAGAGGAGGTCTATAAATATTATCAGTCATCATAAAATAGGGTCCCAGTGGCCAATAATTATTTGCTGTGGCGATTAGAACGGGTTTTTGTTCCGATGGATTATAATCCCAATCACCATATTTCAAATCCTCCCATCTTTCATCCCAGACATTCCATCTAGAGAGATTTGCATATACTTCTGAAAATACATAAAATCGAGGCATTAAATCCTCAAATTCCTCAAATTCCCACATATCAATGTATATTGTATTGATTTCAGTTATTATTGCTTTAAATTCATCCCTTCTTTCGCCATAATACAACTCATCTCCAACATCTATAGACCATCTTACATTGCTAGTTGAATTCTGTCCCGTTTCAAACATTAAGTATTCTGTAGAAGTATCATTACCTGAGCGGACTGCTGTCATCACACCTCTTTCCATGTCCGCACTCGCCCATATTCTAAAACCAGAAGAATAACTGATTCCTTTACAAATCATTAATATGCCTTTAAAATCGCAATGAATCTCATCCATATTGACATACCTTTGAGCAGTGAAATTATTTTGCATGAATTCAAATGCATCGAGAGTTGCGTTTTTGTTAAATAGAAACGGTGAAAATGAGTGGGTTAGATTTGCTTGCCATGGTAATGAAGGATAAAAGTTATTGGCAGCGCCGACAGGAACATTTATTGCTTGAATATCATAAGTATATGTAGCTGGATTCCAAACTGAAATATCCGCGAGTAATACTTGAAAAATCATTGGTTCTATGCCCCATGGATTATGACTCCAATAACCATTATAAACCGCTTCATTAGTTCCAGTTATATTTAATTTTAGCTGATCAAGTCCTTTATGCTTATTATAATCAGCAAAATAAAAAACATCTCCAATATTTGCCCCCCATTCAACTTCATCTATTATATTCCAATCAGAAGCTCTTTTTATCTTTTGATAGATCTCCACGGTATCAGATCCCCAGTCTTGCAGTATAAAAGATTCAGCCTCTTTCAGAGTTCCATCATCAAAGTAGGTTGCATTTATAAAATAATTAGGTGTACTATAAGTACCAAAAAATAAATTGTTATTCCCATTATTAGAAGCAGTGTAATCAAACCAATTCAATTTTCCATCCATAGCAAGTGGATCATAAAAATAATTCAGAATGATATCATCTAAATATTCAACATCTAATGGAGCTCCAGAGCCATTTAAAGGAAGGAGCATTGGAATAAGACTTATTTGGCTTCCAAAATATATTTCACCTTCTGTATTATTATAACCAAAGTGAGCAATAGGATGTATTTGACCTGATGATTGAACAGTTTTATTATTGAGATCATAATAAATATCAGTTGCATTAACTCTAGATAAATTATAACTCCCTCTCCATGGAATATTAACCCTAGAAATATCAAATCCTGTGATTTCAAATCCATGGATGTTTTTAAACATATGAATGGTATCTCCAGTGCTTTCATTTATATCTATAACTTCATATTCGAACCAAAATCTATCTCCGATGTTTACATCCCATCCCCACCCATTATAGGGATGAGGTTCTGGAACAGGTTCAAAAGCAAGTCCATTCATCATAAAATTACTAAAAAATATAGAAAAAGGGATAGCGACGAGAAGTATCAACAAAATACTATTCCTAATTTTGTTATTTCTCATATTTTACCCCTTAAAACCGGTTTTTTAGGTATAAAATAAACTATAAATTAATTATTAGAATGAACATAAAAGTCTACATTTTTATATCTTTGCTAATGACGAAATAGTAAGATATTAAAGACATTTTTATAAATTACTTTAAAAATTTATAAAAAATTAGGTAATATATCTATTTTTATGATAGATTGGAATTAAAACATTTTCTACTGTTCTTTGCAGAAAATTTAAAGCAATATTCCCTCAAAAAAAATATGAGATCAAAAATATATGATAAAAAACTTTATTAAAATTAAATAGAGATAGTCTTATAATGAAAAAACACACAGAAAACGAAGATATAATCAAGAGAATCTGGAAAATTCGCGATAATATTCAAGAACTTGAAGATATAAAAGATGAAATAATTAAGTATATAAATTCAAATGAAAAAATAGATAATGCTACAAGAAATTTGTGGATTTCTGATACAAAAGAATTATATCTTAACATAGTATCAGCATGGGAAATGTTAAGAGCTACTACTAAAGAAAATCTGAAGTATTTGGATAATGCTAAAGGTTTCCTGTATGGTGCAAGAAGTCGTTTATCACAGATAATAAGTGAACTGAATGTTTTTAAAAGCGATTACGTCTCAAAACTTGTCATGGAAGCTGAAAGTATCTTTAAGAGCTGTTGGGATGCCTTTTGGTCTGAATTTAATAAAATAATACCTGAAAAAGACATAATCAAACCCTCTGAGAGGATTGTTAAAATATCTGACTCCCAATTTCAATTACCATGTTCTATTTGTAACAAGGTAGCTGTTGAATTTAAAATTGGTAATGACCAATTTAATAATCAGGAATCGTTACTTTTCAGAGGAATTACGCATGGAACTTCTTTAAATATTAATTTAGCTGAACATCTATTTAAAATTCTTAAAGCTAATAATCTTTCAGAAATTCATCAGTTAATGAAGAAGCACCACTCTTACGAAGGATTGGATGCATATTGTCCTGAATGTGATAAAATCTATTGCTGGGAACATTATAATGCAAGGGAAGAGTTTGATGATGGTTTTTATGATTGCACTTATGGTAAATGTCCTAAAGGACATAAAAGAATGATTGATGATTGAATTAATGAAAAATTTAAAAATTAGAGTATAACTAACTTTATCAATATTAAATTAGAATTTAAAAGAGTTAAAATGGATTTCTATGAAGTAGTTAGGAATAGAAGAAGCTATCGAGTCTATAAACCAGATATGCCCGAACAAGAAAAAATAGAAAGAATTTTAGAAGCTGCACGCTTAGCGCCTACATGGGCTAATATGCAAGGTGTTAATTATATTATCGTTAAAGAACCAGAAAATGTTAAAGCTGTATGGAAGGCTGTAGGTCAACTCAAAAAATTTGTCGAGGCTCCCATGTTTATCGTAGGAGTTATTTCCGAAAAAAGTTCAGGTACAAATTCTAATGGTGAGAAATATTATGGCGTAGATTTCGGAATATGTTTTGAACACTTAATACTGGCAGCGACAGCTGAAGGTTTGGGAACATGTTGGATTGGATGGTTTAATGAAGAAAAGGTTAAAAAAGTCTTAAATATACCAAAACAGTATCGAGTATTAGGTTTAACACCGATTGGGTATCCCATTAAACCAAGAGGTGAAGTAACAGACCGTAAGCCTTTAGAAAAAATATTGCATTATGAAAAATTTTAATCAATAATTTCTTTTTCTATTTTTATAAAATGATGAGAGAAAGACAGTGTTTTAGGTGTGGAAAAGTATTAGATTTTGAAAGTTATATTAAAAATAGCAGTCTTAAGAATGAAGAATATTTAACAGAACTATGGAATAATGAACATATTGAATTTTATTGTTGTCATTGTTATTGTTTCAAAATTAAATATCAACCAAATTTAGATTTTGAAGAATATTATTGAATTATTTTTGTTTTAATTCAAGTTGAAAAAACTTTTTCTTTATAAATATTGATTTTAATTGTACTTCATGATATCGAACAATGAAGTACTAGGTGAAGTTCTATTCTCAGATCATAGGTCAGGGATTTTAACTAGCAGAATAGGTATTATTGATATATCTGAAATACAGGATTTAGAAAATAACTCTAAATTATTCATTATGTTTAAAGAGTGTTACCATCCTCCAATTTATAAGCCTGATATCAAGGAAATAATAATATATCCCCAAAAAGGTCAATTTAACATTAAGGAAAATGATTTATGGCCAAGTGGACTCTTAAAAATTAAAATATCTGCTAAAATTAGTTAGAAATATATTAATTATTCAATATAATCTATTCATTTTTCAATTCTTTAAGAATATTTTCTAAAATTTCTATAACTCGTTTTTTATAAGATACCTGTTCGGGATAATTATAATTAAAAGTTCTCCAATGGGGTCGTTTATGACCTAATTTGAATTTAATTCCTTTCATTGATGTCATATATGAATTAGCATCCAGCTTAGTAGCAATTTGATCAGCAATAATATACCAGTGAAATTTTGTATTTATACTGGCACCAGTATTAATAGGCGCTGGTTGTGCTCTTGTCTTCACACTGTCAAATCTAATGCTCCATTGATCAGGAGCTTTTTTAGTTTCTACCCATGTACCTTTATCATAATTCCAATGATGTGAACTACCTACTTTCATACCAGTATAAATTTTATTATTGAACTTTTTAAGTGAATTATACATTGAGGCTCTTAAAATTTAATAATATTTGGTAATATATGAAAGAATTTAGGGTTATATAAATAAGATAAAAGTCCTTTAATTTTTTGATATACTTTAAAATAAGTAATTTCCATTTAAGAAGTGTTTTCTAATATTTCTCCTACATAATATAATCCTACTAAATTTCCTCTCCTTTCAAATTTCCTAGAAACTAGTAGGATTATTACATGTTCGTTTTCATCTACTAATTTATTTTCAACAGCATTTTTTACAGAGTGTTCTATAATATTTTCAGCATCCATATTAAAGAAATCAGGGTTATCAATATGCATTGGTTGTACCGCCCATACCATATTTAATTCTCTTGCGGTTCTTTTAAATGGAGTTATTGCAATTATCGGCAGTGGAGGGCGATATTTTGCTATCATCCTTGCACCATACCCTCCTCTAGTTATCACTAAAATCTTACCTCTAAAGTTTAATTCTTCCATTTCAGAGGCTAAAGCGTGAATTGCGTGTCCGAGTGTTTGAGTATGTGTTAATCTATCAGAATCAAATAAATCTGGAATCCTTTTTGACATATTTTCAGTAGCAGTTTTAGCGATCTGGTTCATATATTGAACTGCATTAACGGGATAATTCCCAACGGCAGTCTCTGCTGAAAGCATGACAGCATCAGTACCATCCATCACCGCATTATAGACATCATTCGCCTCTGCTCTTGTGGGAATAGGATTTGAAACCATCGATTCAAGCATCTGAGTTGCCACAATAATAGGTTTCCCTTCCCGATTAGATTTATAAATCATTTCCTTTTGCCATAATGGCACTTTATCTGGATCTATCTCAACACCTAAATCTCCTCTAGCAACCATTATTCCGTCACTTACTTCTAATATTTCATCAAATCTATCTAGAGCAACAGGGCGTTCAATCTTTGAAATAAGTTTTATTTCTGAATTTCCATAGTTTTCAAGTATTTTTTTTACATGAAGAACATCAGAAGCATCTGAAACAAAGGAAATTGCGACATATTCAGGATCTATATTTCCTGCTATAAACTTAAGATCTTTTCTATCTTTATCGGTAGGAACTCTTTGAGAGAGTTCTCCTCTAGGAATATTAACACCTTTTCGATTGCTAATTGTTCCTCCCGCAAGAACTTCTCCTATGATGTGATCTTGTTCTTTTTTTAGAACTTTAATTTTTATAATACCATCGTTTACAAAAAAAGTAGCTCCTTGTCTCATTGATTTGAGAAATCCAGGTAAAGGCACAGAAAATTGTTCCTGATCGCCTTCAATATCCTTTTCAAAGACTTTTACTTGTTGACCTATTCCCAGGTTATAGGCTTGATCATTTTTAAATGTGCCAACTCTTATCTTTGGCCCTTGAATATCAGCCAAAATACCCGTGTATTCACTTACTTCTCTTATTCTTTCAGCTAGTTCTTTCTTTTCCTCATGTTTTCCATGAGAAAAGTTTAAGCGAAAAATGTCAACGCCTGCATCTACTAACTTCTTTAACATTTCTTTTGAGCTCGAAGCGGGGCCTAAAGTTGATACAATCTTGACTGTGTTCTGTCTAAACGACATTTTAACATCCCATTTTGGTAAATTTTATATAGTTATGAATAATAGAGATATGATCTAGGATCCAATAATTAATAATATTAATGTGTATGTGCTAAAAAATTATTCATTTTCTACCATATTTTTTACTTTTTCTAGTTTATTTCGGAATAGCTTTCTCACAATCTTCAATTCTTCGAGACTTTGAGAATAATCCTGAATCTGTTTTAACTCTTTTAGTATGATTAATTGAATCCTTAATGTTTTCGGGAAAACTGAATATTGTATTAGTTTAAGTTCGGATTTTTTTACATATTCTTGAGCAAGATATACAAGAAAATCAGAACTGCTGTTTGCTAAAGATATTGCTAAGAAATATCTTAATTTAGGATTATTAGAATAATTATTTACAATTATTAGATAGAAATGTTTAAATTTCATGTTTAAATTATAAATTGCTTTAATGGATAAAGTTTTAGGAACAGAATCTACAATTTCAGAAAAAGGGGCATGTTTTGCTCTTATCTTTTTGACATTTTTAATTACTTGATTCTCAATAAATACCTTAAGGCTTTTCTGATTTGAATTTGACATAATAAAATATTAAAAATTGATTAAAAATTATATTAAAGCTGTCTAATTTCTTTATTAAAAAAAATTTTTCTTTAATATAAATCTTTTATAACGAA
>SMTZ1_10005523_pt1 | contig 22669 bp, 18 predicted proteins | sample DeeMarSWOR136_30_FD_25667 | JGI IMG/M metagenome (IMG submission 25667) | reverse complement strand
AGTCCACGGGTTCGAATTTATTCTTGTTGTTCAGATAGGCCTGCTCGGTGAGGGCGTTGGATTCATAGTTCTCTTTGGTCCTCTCTGAAATGCGGCGCACAGATACCTCCTGAGGGCATTGGGTTTGCTGGATGACGAGTGTTTTGCCATGCTTGGCCGCCACTTCTGCAGCGCGTCTCCTGAGGGACTGGGTTACAAACGTGGCATCCAGAATAATGCTTTTGCCTTTGCCGGCAAGCTCTTCGGCCATGCGAAACATTTCATCGTAGACCCGCTTTCTCTTGTCCATGCTGGATGCCACTTTTTCATCAAAAATATCTTCATCTTTGAGGACTTCAAGACGGATCATATCGGTTCGCAGGATGGTGTAGCCCTTGAGCTTGGCAATGACCTCGGTGGTTTCCGTCTTGTAGGATGCAGGCAACCCGCACGCTATGAGGACCGTGTCCTCACCCAACGCCTGATTCATATAGGCTACGAAAGGTTCTCTCATCCGTTTCTTTAACTGCTCGCCCATGTCTCTCACCCCAATCAGGTCAAGATATTGTTTTATTGTCCTGTTTTGAGTATTGTGGAGTAGCCGACTTCGCCACAGTGGCAGCCCAAAACCTGGTCCTCAGAGCCCAGATTCTTCAGTATAGCATGTTTGTGTTGATTCCCTCACTTTTTCCATCATGCTGAGGGTTGTCACCCTTTTGTCATCTGGACATAGGAAAAGGCCAATTCGAAGTACTTTTTAGCCCGAGCAACGGCCTCCTCCTTTTCACCTCTTCCAATGCTCTCATCTTTCGATTGGAAGCTGTTTACCTTTCCCCGAACAAAAGCCCTATAAACCTTATAGAACATGAGCAGAGGTTCGATATCCTTTTCATGGATTTCTTGCTTATAAACATCCCAAAGGAATTTTGAGAGGTCCCCACCGCCATGATAATCCAGATCCATAAGAAGGAAGGCGATGTCGGCAATCGTATCACTGTAGCGGAATCGATCGTTGAACTCGATACAGTCGATAATCTGAAGCCGCTCCATCAGGCACACATGCTCCATATGAAGATCCCCGTGACAATCCCGAATCCTTCCGGCCTTGATTCTTTCAGGGAAAAGGTCCTTGTTGGATTCATAGAAGGCGTCTGTCCATTGTCTCAGTGCCTCAAAGACGGGCCTCTCTAGGGTTGTGCCCACATATTCCTCCACCTGTTCAAAATTTTCGTCCGTATTCACTTTGAATCTATCCGCTTTTCCATAAGCCGCAATTTCAGGCGATGTGCGGGCACCGCTGTGAAAGCGGGCGAGAACTTGTGCAATTCTGCGGAGGTGATTCTTGGTGAGCGCGCCCCGCTCAAAGAGCGATTTCATGAGGCTCTCTTCCGGTATCCGCACCATCTTCACCGCATATTCCACGACTTTTCCCGTCATGGCGCGCATGCTGTGTCGCTCACCGTCAAATCGGACGGGAAGAACATCCAGGTAGATGTCTTTAGCAAGCCGCCGATTCAACGCCACCTCTCGGCGGCAGTAATGGGCCCTTTTTTCCAAGGTCCGAAAATCCAGGAACCCAAAATCCACGGGTTTCTTGAGTTTGTAGACGTATCTGTCTGCGACAAAAACCATGGAAATGTGGGTCTGAACCAGGGAAACGCTTCGGGTCTCATCGGGAAGGGCGCTGGGGTCCAAAAGATCTTCGATCAAGGAAGGCATGTTTTGCTCCCATTGGGCGGTTTGGATCAGCTATCTAATCGGTTCAAGCACATCCTATATAGTCCTCGCATCAAATACAACGGGCTGTGCGCGAGTGAACACAAAGGCGCTTTCCTGATGCACAGTCGGCAAGATTCCGGAACCGTGCTCGTGCTCGAAAAATTCAACGCCCTTGGTTTCTTGCCAGCTCGATTACGATTACGCGCACGAGCACGGCCCCTACAAGGGCGAGTTCTATTCGATTCACTTTCCATTCAGGGTAAATCAATGCCAAATTGGGCCGCCACATACAGAGGCACATCCACTGTGCCCATGAGCACCGGACTCTGATGGCAATCGGAGCCTCCACTCAGAATAAGGCCCCGGCTTTTGGCAAAGTTTATGTATGATGCGGTTGTTTCTGCATCATGCGCAGAATGCCAGCATTCAATACCGTCAATAAAAGACAACATGGCCTCTTCTATGATTTCCTGCTGTTCGGAGAGGGATTTTGTCAGGGACATGAGAGAGGTGCCCCTTGGGTGATTCGGGTGGGCCAACAAGAGCACACCGCCCGCGTCCCTGATCAGGTCAGACGCTTCAGAGAGGGAAACAGGCATTTTGGGAACATTGCACTTCACAAGGTATTTGTCAAAGGCCGCCTGTTTATCATCCACGAGCCCTTTCTCCACCATGTATGCCGCAATGTGGGGACGCCCGAAGGTTCCGTCAACGGCCTCTTGAATGGCCTCCAGATCTTTCCGGGAAAAAGGTTGATGCCTTTCTTTGACCAGTTCCTCATTGATTTTTTCAAGGATACGCTCTGCCCTTTTTTGTCGATATGCTTTGAGGTCTTGGAGTTTCTTGATCAGAGGCCCATGGTGGATGTTAAATCGGTAAGCGAGGAGATCCAAAGAGACGCCTTTCCCTTCTCTGTAATCGGGATGAGAAAAGGTGATATTGAGCTCCAATCCATAAAGATAGGCCATCCCGTACTGCTCGGCCAAATGCTTTGCCTCCTCTTGCGCATCAATGGCGTCGTGGTCCGTGATGGAAATGAGTCCAATGTCCCTGTGGTGGGCCTCAGCAAAAATTCTTTCCAGTGGCATTCGGCCGTCAGACGTGTTGGAATGAATGTGCAGATCGATTTTCATGGCTTCCGGGGAACCTTGCAAAGGCTCTGGTGTTCTGTAATTGCAAAGATCTTTATATTAGGCTGGAAAAGGAGGTCAAGGGCAAAAAAAAGATTATGGGCGGACCTATCGCTCGGCTCTAGACACACCGCACGATTTCCGACCTTGAGTTATCGCTTTGAATTCTTTATCCTTTGTGTTATCGGGTACGCGCTCAATTGAACACATAAGGGAGATAGGGTCCATGCTTGAGAAAATTCGCGAAACAGTAGCCTTTTTGGTTTCCAAAGTTGGTGAAGCACCCAAAGTCGGGCTCATTGCCGGAACGGGCTTGGGCAATCTGACTGAGAAGATGGACGCGGGTTTCCGCATACCCTACGGGGAAATACCCCATTTCCCTGCGTCCACGGCCGAGGGCCATAGGGGTACCCTCGCCTTTGGGAGATTGGCCGGAAAACCGGTGATCGCCATGGAGGGAAGGTTCCATGTTTATGAAGGCTACTCGCCTCAAGACGTCACCTTTCCCATCCGGGTGATGTCCAGGCTCGGGGTGGAGATTCTCATTATTTCAAGTGCTGCCGGGGGCCTGAACCCGCATTTCGAACCTGGAGACTTGATGATCGTGACCGATCACATCAATTTGACCGGAAGAAATCCCTTGATCGGGCCAAATCTGGATGATTTTGGGCCTCGTTTTCCGGATATGTCTGAGGTTTATGATCGGGGCTTAATCGCCCTTGCCAGGGAAAAAGCCTTGGAGTCATCCATTCAGCTGTGGGAGGGGATCTATGTGGGAATTCTTGGGCCGAGTCTGGAGACGCCGGCTGAAACCCGCTTCTTGAGGATGATCGGTGCGGATGCGGTGGGCATGTCTACGGTGCCGGAAGTGATCGCCTCTGTTCACTGCGGTCTCAAGGTCATGGTCATTGTCGCGGTCACCAACGTCAATCTACCGGATTGCATGCAGAAAACCTCCATTGAAGAGGTCATCGCCAACGCCGGGAAAGCGGGAGTGAAGCTGGCCCTTTTATTGGAGAAGATTCTGGGTGAATTGCCCGAGTAGGCGTTTTGAAACTGGAAAACAACAGGGAAGATCGAATCGCGGAATCAGGTTTTTTTGGACACGGCTGCTGGGAGGATCCTATTCATGGAAGCCTTTGATTTGTTGATAAAAAACGGTGTTATCCTCACTATGGACAAGGAAGGGTCGATCCTGGAGCAGGGCCACGTGGCCGTGAAAGGGGATAGGATCGCGAGCATCGGAGCCGGGCAAGCCAAGAACGGGAAAGCCAAGAAAGTGATCGATGCTGGGGGTGGTCTCGTTCTTCCAGGTTTGATCAATGCCCACACCCATGCTGCCATGAGCCTTTTCAGAGGGTTGGCCGACGATCTGCCCCTCATGGAATGGTTGAACAATTACATTTTCCCTGTGGAAAGCCGGATGGATGGGGATTTCGTTCATGTCGGAACACTCCTTGCCTGTGCGGAGATGATTCTTTCTGGAACCACCACTTTTTGTGACATGTACCTCTTTGAGGATGAAGTGGCCAAGGCTGCTCGGGAGGCGGGCATGCGGTGTCTTGTGGGTGAGGTTTTATATGATTTCCCCTCTCCTAATTACGGGCCCATAGAAAAAGGCCTAGCGTACACGGAATCTCTTATCCAGAAATGGCGAGACGACCCTCTCGTCTCCATAGCGGTTGAGCCTCATTCCGTGTACACTTGCAGTCCCGATCTCCTGGTGGCTGCGAACGGACTCGCCTTGAAATATGGGATTCCTCTTATCATCCACGTGGCAGAGACAGCCTCGGAGATCGACGTGGTGAAGGAAAGGTACGGGAAGCGGCCCTTCGAGCACTTGGAATCCCTGGGAGTCCTCGGGCCCCATCTGATTGCAGATCACTGCGTTCACCTGGATGAGTCGGAGATGGAAAAGATAGCAAAGCACCATGTCAAGGTGATCAACAACCCGGAAAGCAATATGAAGCTTGCTTCAGGCGTCTGTCCCGTATCCGAACTTCTGGCTCGAGGCATTACCGTAGCTCTTGGAACAGATGGGTGCGCGTCCAACAACAACCTGGATCTTTTTGCTGAAATGGATACAGCGGCCAAACTGCACAAGCTCCGGACCATGGACCCAACCGTGATGGACGCCTTCACAGTACTCAGAATGGCCACGAACCACGGAGCCAAGGCCCTGGGATATGGGGATCTTATCGGTTCCCTTGAGAAAGGCAAGAAGGCAGATATCATTGTCGTGGATACCCATAAACCCCACCTGACGCCTATGTATAATCCCTATTCCCACCTGGTCTATGCGGCGAAAGGTCACGATGTGAGCCATTCCATCATCAATGGGCGGCTGGTCATGGAAAACAGGCGGTTGCTGGGTCTGGATCTGCAGAAGGTGATGGCAAAGGCAAGAGAGAAAGCAAAACAGGTGCTGCGATGGCTTTCCGAGCCTCCCGCCGGTTCGTGAAGACTGTCTAACCCCTAGCGAAGCTTCGCCTCAAACCGACGAACTGGTGGTGTAAATGTCCCCTTGCTTGATGCGGAACGGTGCTGGATCCTGGATACTCGAAATATACGAGGGTCATGGGGCTTTTCTGAAGTGACTGGTGGGAGGCCGCCGTTTTTTTCGTGACTTATCTGTGGGGGAAGCCGCAGCTCCGCCGTAGGCGGAGAATGCGGAGGGAGCAGAACTCCCCCACAGATAAGTCGCTGAAAAGACCAGGCCGGGAGCCTCGGAACGTAAGAAAAGCCCCCTGACCCCTAGAAATGTAAACAATATTTTGCTCTCCTTAATAAGTAATGAGAAAAATGGAGTTTCCTAAGAACTTGAAAGAAATGTTAAGATCTTTGCCTATGAAGACAGCTAGAAAGGAGCACTCCGATCCGAGGCATGGGCAAGAACGATAAACCCTATGTGGCCCTAGGAAGCAGGATGAGAGGCGTGCCAGAGGTGATCACGCTGGGGGTCAAGCCCAATTTCAACGATTACACACCCCGCGAAAAGGCCTTGATTTCTGACTCAAAGCTTGTTTTGTACCCTACCCTCAACTACGCCCAATTTTTCACGACTTTGGGCAAACCTATTTTTCCGAGCGTGGAGACTTACCTCTATGCAGACGAAAAGATCAAGCAAAGCACCCTCTTCTGCATGCTGGGCATTCCCCATCCACGAACGAGGCTGTACTACCCGCTCCACCACAAGGACATCATGAAGGACTTCACATTTCCCTTTATCGCAAAATTGCCGAGAGCGTCTGCGCAGGGAAGAGGCGTTTTCAAGATTCTCAGTGAGGATCAACTCCAGAGCTACTTGCGCCTGACCAAGGTGGCCTATATTCAGGACTATTTGCCTCACGACCGAGACCTGCGAGTCATTCTGATCAACTACAAACTGGTGTTGGCCTATTGGCGGGAGAGAGATCCCAGCAACTTTCGGACCAATCTTTTTCAGGGAGGATCCATTCAATTCGGTCATATTCCATCCGAAGCCATTCAGTTGGCCCAAGATACGGCCCGGATGTGTCGCTTCAACGACGTTGGGCTTGATCTTATCCGCCATGAAGGGCAATGGCATCTCATTGAGGCAAACATGAAATATGGTCGAAAAGGCCTGAGAATGAAAGGCATGGACCTCAGGGCGATCCTCAGGGAGAAGCTGCTTTCAGGGGAACTGGCGGCCGTGTCCACGGATCAGGGCGGTTGAGGGATATTTCGCGCTTGATCAAGAATGCTTATCGCTCTAAATTGACAAGGTTATGAAGCGAAGACCTTTAAAGATACTTGCCATTTCCATGGCTTTCCTCTTTCTTGCCGCCGTGGCTTCCTTCGTCTTCGTCTATGTGGAGGTGTCCAAGGAAACTTCCGGGCGGATAGAAAGAGGCATCATCGAGAATATCATCTTCTCGGAAAGCCCGGTCTATTATGATGATGGTGAAAACGTTATCGGCGTCTTCTTCGAAAGATTACACCGCAAGTACATCCACTATTCGGACATCCCGCCCAACTTTGTCAAGGCGCTCATAGCGACGGAGGACAAGAATTTTTTCAGCCATCCCGGATTCGATGTGAAAGCGATCGTCAGGGCTCTGTTTGCGAATGTGAGGGCAGGCAAGGTTAAACAGGGAGGAAGCACTATCACCCAACAAACGGCCAAGAATGTCTTCAAACGGGAAAAAAGATCACTCAAGGCGAAGATCAAGGAATTGATGCAGGCGATCCTTCTTGAAAGGGAGTACTCCAAGGAAGAAATCCTGGAAATGTATGTGAACCAGTTTTTTGTCACCGGTTTCGGTCGGGGGCTGAGAATCGCAGCACAATACTTCTTTGACAAGGAGGCTGAAGATCTTGACCTTGTGGAATCCGCCTTCATAGCAGGATCGGTCAAAAGCCCGAATCGATACAACCCCTTTACCAAGAAAACCGATGCCGAAAAAGAGGAAGCTGTAAAGCTTGCCAAAATACGAAAAGACTATGTTCTCAGCAACATGCTCAAGATGAACTACATCACGAAAGAGCAATATCTGGATGCGGAGAAGGCGCGGGTCCCATTCAAGGAAGGGAAAGTGACCTATCGACTCAATGTCATTCTCGACTACATTCGCGAACAGCTTGAATCAGATTATTTCAGATCCATTCTCGAAGAACAGGGCGTGGACAATATTGCCACTTCCGGCATGAGAATATATACCTCTATCAACAAGGAAATACAGGAGGGTGCGTTGCGCAGTATCCGGCATCACCTGCCCCTGCTGGATGTCAAGCTTTCCGGGTATAGCAACGCTCTTTTTCAGGAAAAAAAGGAGGAACTGAGCGATGGGGCGCTCAGAAAGGAGAAAACGGATCTCCCATTCCTCTGCCGCATAACCCACATACAGAGAAATGGGGAAAACCCCTATCTGGTGGTCGCCTGGAACAATGGCGGCGGCATCATTGACTATGAAGGCCTCAGACCCATAGGCGAAGCGTGGTTGAAAGGTCAGGTGGGCAATTGGGCCGTCTTCGGGAAACGTCACATCCCTGACTTTCTGAAGCATTTTCAGGTCGGTGATGTCATTCCTGTACAGTTCATGGGCGACCGCGAAAAGGACGGCCAGGCAAGACTTGTGCTTTCGGAAATTCCCGAGCTCGAGGGGGGTATCATTGTTGTTCAGAACGGCATGATCAAGGCCATGGTGGGCGGTTTCTTCGACCGCTTTTTTAACCGTGCTGTGGATGCGAAAAGACAGCTCGGTTCTATTTTCAAACCTATCGTTTATGCAGCGGCCCTGCAACTCAAATGGACTAACCTGGATCCGCTGATCAACAGACCCGATCTCTTCCGATTTGAAAACACCTTCTACATTCCAAAACCGGACCACGTGCCGCAATCTCCGACAGTTTCCCTTGCATGGGCTGGCTGCAAGTCGGAGAACTTGGCCACAGTTTGGCTTCTCTACCATCTCACGGATCAACTCAACATGAGCGAATTCCGGCAGGTGGCCGAACAACTCGGGCTGGCAAGAGAACCAGATGAATCTTACATGGAATATGTGAAGAGGATCCGGGATCGCCATGGTGTGGTGGTGAACAGAGAAGCGCTCATGGAAACAGCCTTTGAGGAAGCCAAAAAGGAGATCGAATCGGATTTGATCTTCGGTGGGTATGAAGAGGCCTTACCGGCCCTCCGGCGCCTGCACTACGACCTTGATGCGAGCAAGCTGGACCTTGAAAATGACGAGGAGTTCCAGATATATCGGCTCAGCTTTACAAGACTGCAATCGCTTAATTTCGAGATGAAGAAAGCGCTGAAGGATATTAAGGATCTCTTGGAGCTTTCCCCCGTGACCGGGAACCCGGAATGGGGACAATCCCTTTCGAGCCGTTTGGTCCGCTTTTGTCTAGCCGGGGACGACGGGACCTCCAGAGTGGTCTACACCAATCAGGTAAGAGACGGCGAACTCTATCCCATGACTGTTGAGATGGCTTCACTGAAGCTGCGAGAGACCTCTTTTGAGGAGATCTGGATTGATGGCTTGATCCCCTCCTTGGCCGTCGATCTGCTTCAGTCTCAGATCAGGGAAACCTATCAAACACTGGTGAGTCACAATCGGTACGATCCCGAGGTGCTTTACAAAGTGAGCGACTTCAAGAGGTTGGTGAATCTGCACTATGTCACAAACCTTGCCAAAAGGATGGGGGTCTCCAGTCCTCTCGACCCGGTGCTCTCCTTCCCTCTTGGCGCCAATTCCACCAGTATCCTGGAAGCTGCCCTGGCTTATCATACGCTCGTCACAGGTAAAATCTATCCCCTCGACCATGGGCTGAGGGCCGGTATGACGCCTATCATCACGAAGATTGTAGACAGAGTGGGAAATAACCTCTGGGAATACAATCCGCGACCCGAGACCGTCCTTTCAAATAGCGTGTCGCAACAGGTCTCTGAGATTCTGCGCCTGGTCATGGAAAACGGGACTGGCCAAAGTGCCAGGGATGCCGTCAAACTCAAAATGGAACTCAACAAGGAGGACATTGAGATTTCTATTCCCCCTTTTGGCAAGACAGGAACAGCCAATCGATTTACCAATTCCAGCTTTGTGGGCATCGTTCCCGGGCCCAGCGAGGAAACCACTCGACTTGGGCTTGCGCACGGATATGTTGTGGCAAGCTATGTGGGCTATGACGACAATCGCCCCATGAAAGGAGATCATGTGGCCATTTATGGCGCATCCGGAGCCCTGCCCTTATGGATCGATACAGTCAATGCGGTTGTGAACCACCGGGACTATACAAGAAATCTGCAGGTTGCCGATATGGTTTTCAATCCTCCTAATTTTCAGATGATGGCCGGAGATGGTCTTGAACGGGTGATGGTTTCTCCGAAAAGCGGTCTCCCTTTGGACAGGGAGGATCCGGCGAGGGCCAATAATTTGCCTCACGTTGCTTTTTACGGTGAACTTCAAGGGGATGGGTTGGTTTTCCACAGGACTTTTGAACCACTGACCGGAGGAAACAATGCAGCAAATTTTTAGCATGGTCCGACTTTTCGTCCCTGCAGTCGCTTTTTTACTTTTCATGGCCTGCATCCCGGGGACTCGGAGAGACATGGTGGTCGGCCCCGAACCTCAAGAGACCGCCTTTGTACCCGTGCCCGTCCATGAACTTGATGAAAGAATCGCCAACCTCAGCAAGCTCATCGAGGCGGAGGGCCTCTCAGCGCGCGAGCGGGATTTGGCCCTCACCCTTCTCTCAGCCTATGAACAACTGAGAGAAGCCGTCCAACGCCCTTTGAACAAGGATGAGACGGAAGAGGTTATTGAGCTTCTATATAAGAATTTAAGCCATATTGATGAAAAAGTTATTTTAGAGAGACAAGAGGTCGGACAGATACCGCCATCTTCCCTGCAGCGCTTCAGCCAGGAAAGAGAAAAGGTCCTCCAACATTATCTTTCTGCGGATTATGGTGCGGTGATCCAAGGTTGCCTGGATTTGGAGAAGCGCTTTGGTCTCGATGCCCTTACCCCGGAAATCGGGCTCGTCTTTTCCCTGTCCCTTGCCGAAAAAGGCATGTATCGTGATGCGCTCAGGGTCGGTGAAAAGATAAAGCGAGAACTGGAAGGAAAGCCAGACCTCGTCCGTCTTCAGGCCCAGATGGTGGAATGGCATGTCGCCCTTGGTGAGAGGAGAGAGGCTCTTCGGATTTATGAAGAACTCCTCGACCATATTGATGAGCAGGCGGGTTTGCTCAAACAGGCAGAGCGAAAACTCACCGATGAAAAGCCAAAAATCGCTCACCGCGGTAAGGGTTATGAAGGTCCTGATGCTTTTCAGGGTGAACCAGGCGCTCTACAAACCACACTCGCCAAGGTGGAGGCATTGATTCAAGAGCACCAATTTGACCAGGCCAGGCTTCTGCTCCTTCGGCAACGACTACGGATTCAGGAAGGGCCTGAAACAGAGATTATTGACAGCGCCTTGAAATCGGTCGATGAGGCGGAAGAGCGCTTTGATCAAGAAGAAGCGGCGAAGCTTGCTCTCCGCAAAGAGACGTTAGACCGGGCTGGGCAGCTGATCGAAGAGGAGAAGTACGAAGAGGCTATTGCGCAGATTGACAACCTGGAGAGGGACTGGACAATAGGAACTGAAGCGGAAGCCCTCAGAGAGCTGGCCGTTGATAAGTACGTCAACCAAGAGAGAAACAGGGCGGCAAAACTTTTTCTTCTGGCCAAGCGGGCAAAGGAGCCTGCAGAGAAAGAGAAACTCCTCCTGTCCTCACGGGAGATACTTAAGGCTTTGGTTGAAAAATATCCCACATCATCCCTTAATGAAAAAATAAACAGTTATATCACCGTTATTGAAGAGGAATTGACCAAACTCAAAGAGGAGCCAGGGCGGTCTTAAGAGATCCTATTGGAGCATGAAGAATCTTGAAAAAACCCGGGTTGTGGGCCTTGGGCAGGCTTGTGTGGACTATCTTGGTCGGATACCGCACTATCCCCATGAGGACCAGAAGATTGAACTTCTGGACCTGCTTCGGCAGTGCGGTGGGCCGGCATCAACGGCCTTGGTGACTTTGTCTCGCTTGGGCATCCAAACCGTCTTTCTGGGGTCTATCTCTGATGACCCCTTTGGACTGGAGATTCTGGAGGGACTCAAGAAAGAGGAGGTCGATTGTCGCCACCTCAAGGTGACGCCGGGCCACACCTCTCAGTTCGCCTTCATCGCCATTAGCGAAAGACGCGGACAACGAACCATCTTCTGGCATCGGGGAAGCGTTCCCCATCTGAAGCGCACGGATGTGGATCTTTCCCCTTTCTCCAAAGCTGAGATCCTGCATTTGGACGGCTTGATGGTGGAGGCTTCCCGCGAGGCGGCCCGGCAAGCTCAGGATTTGGGAATCACGGTGGTGATGGACGGGGGAACCATGAGGGAAGGCACGCGGGAACTGCTTGGTTTTATTGATGTGTTGATTGCCTCAGAGCGCTTTGCGCAACCTTTGCTTCGGCCCGGAGATCCTGCTGAGAAGGCGGTAAAGGCCCTGCGAGCCTTTGGCCCGCGCACTGTGATTGTGACCATGGGCTCGAGAGGAAGCATCGGTCGGGCAGGCGATGGGAAGATGCGCGTTCAAAAGGCGTTTCCTGTCAATGCCGTGGACACCACCGGCGCCGGGGATGTTTATCACGGGGCTTACATCTACGGGATGCTCCAGGGCTGGGCCATGAGCCCATGTATGCGTTTTGCCGCCGCATGCTCTGCCCTGAAATGCCAAGCCGTCGGAGCCCAGCAAGGCATCCCCAACCTCGCCCGAATCAGGGCTCTCATGGAGAGCCATCCGGAGATCTGAATTAAGGCGTAAGGCATACGGCTACCGTTTAACGCGGAGAAGGCGGAGAAATGCAAATGAAAGGGGTGCCCCTGCCTGGGGCGAGAGATTTTGACTGAAAACTCTGTTCTCAGTGACCTCTGAGGCTCTGTGGTGAACCTCTAAAGAAGCCCACCTCTTTTGATAGCCTCATCGCCGAACTTTTCTTTGATGGTGTCCACCGCTTTTTCAACGTCATTCCAATATTTGCCTTTTCTAGGCTTTTCAAAAAGGCTCAGTTGCTTTGCAGCCTCCCGCAGGGGAAGCAGTCTTGAAACGCCGATGCCGATCAATCGCAGCCTCATCGACAAATCCGATTCCTCCAAAAGCCTGAGGCTCCACTCATAGAGGGTATTGCTGCAATCTGTGGGTTCATCGAGTGTCATGCTCCGTGTGACGAGTGTGAAGTCACTTCGCTTGAGTTTCAGCGTGACCGTGCCGCCCAGAAGGTGCTTCCTTCTCAGCCTCCTTCCCACCGCTTCCGCCTGGACCAATAGCACCTTCCTGAGCGTGACCATATCATGGGTATCCGCTTCAAGTGTTTCCTCGCTGCTGATCGACTTGGCTTCGGTGTAAGGCACCACAGGCGACTCATCGATCCCCCTTGAGAAATCCAGTAAACGCGAGCCAAATTTTCCGATCGTTTTGCTCAGGGTTGTTTCAGGGACTGTCTTTATATCACCCAGTCTCGAGATGCCCAAGCGCTTAAGATGTTGGGCTGTTTTACTACCCACACCAGGCACCTCTTGAATGGGAAGTGCTTCCACCACGGCCTGCACATCTTTCGGCTCAATGATGGTGATGCCATCCGGTTTGTTTCTATCGGAGGCGATCTTGGCAAGGAATCGGTTTGGCGCAATGCCTATGGAGCAGGTCAAAGCGGTTTTCCCCTTGATTTCATCTTTCATTCGCAAGGCCAGGGCTTTGGGCGAGCCATAGAGTCTGTCGGCACCGCTGATATCCATATAGGCCTCATCAATGGAAATCTGTTCCACCACGGGTGAGAATTTTTCTAGAATGGCCATGACTTCCAAGGATACGGCTTTGTACCGGCTCATTCTCACGGGCAAAAAGATGCCGTTGGGGCACCGTCTTTTGGCCTCGAAAATGGGCATAGCGGAGCGAACGCCGAATTTCCGTGCTTCATAACTCGCAGCCGATACCACCCCTCTGTTGGAGGAGCCTCCCACAATGACGGGTTTGCCCTTGAATTCAGGGGTGTCCAACTGCTCGACCGATGCGTAAAACGCATCCATGTCTACGTGCAGGATGACACGCTCCACTGCGTCTCTGTCCATCTTTCTCTTTCTAAGTCTCCTATACGGATAACCCCTTGGCACGCATGTGGGGCCATACGCGCAAGCGCGGAGCACTTTCACATGCTTCGGCGGATTACGCTGCCGAGCATTCATCCACGGGCAAGCCTCCCCCCTCCGCCGTTCCCGGTCTTCACCAATGGGCACAGGAGAGCAACCGGCTCTTCATCTGTTCGTACCCCATCTCCATAAGCGGCTTGAGGTTGACGATGTCTGCCGTATTGTATTGCACGAGAAGATCCAAAGCCGATGCGTCCCCCCACTGGTATGCACGCCAGAGTCTTACCGCATCATAACCGTCCATGCCCTCAATCGCAAGATCACGGCAGAGACCGCACTGTTTCTCGATACGCTTAAGGCCTCCTTGGTACCCCAGCCTCCTTAGGAAAAAGCGGAGATCAATGTGGGCAGGAGGAAGGGTGATACTGGGAAAGCGTCGCCGGATATAGGGAAGATCAAAGCTCGCCCCATTGAAGGTGATCACCAGGTCGTAGCGGCTTATGGCCAACTCAAAGTCCTGGAGGTTGATGCCGTTTACAAAGGTTTGAGTTTCCGCCCCGTCGTAGAGGCCGATCACGGTTATCTCGTCCATGTCTATGGTCCCGCCGCTTGTCTCAATGTCCAGAAAAACGGCGCTTTTCCTGAAAGCCCCGTAAAGCCGCCACATATGGGTTGCAGGGAAGCGGTCCCTGAAAAAGCGGATGTCACCGGAGTGTTTCAATGATGCTTCCAGTTCTTGGCGTATGAAGGCATCCCGTTCTTTGCTGAAAACAGGTTTTTCCCCATTTAGAAACAGGGTCCAGGTGAGAATGCCCTGCGACCACAGACGCTGCTCTGTTTTCTCCCCAATACCCTGGATATGAACAAATGTGTGCTCGAGCAACCGTTTACAACTCCTAGGTCTCATTCTCGAGAGCGGAACAGCTTGCCCAAGACATGATATTTCTTGGCCAAATACCCGTAAATCATGACATAAATGGTGGCAAAGATGATTTCCGCAGCCCGAATGAGGCTTGCCGGAAGATCCGGATAGACAAGTTTCTGCACGTATCTTGTCACAAATGGGCTTTGGTAGGCTGCTCCAGGATCATGACACAGATAAAGATAGTTTTCCAAGTACGTTAAAGGACAATACCATCCCCCCAGATTCAAGAGCAAAGAGAAAAGCAAGCCTGATACGTGGAAGATAGCGATCCAAGGCCTTTTGAGGGCCAGAAGAACTCCAAAGACCAGAAATAGAATCCATGCAAAATGCAGCAGGATAACCAAGTCGGCAAAAAGCCGATAGAACACCTCTCACTCCTCCTACCCATTCATCCAGAACCGAGTATCGTGTCCCAGAAGTTCCTTTAATAATTCCCAAAAAGGGAATCGCCAAAATTGGGCTCTCTAGGGGCCGTCGGGAGGTGGTCTCCAAAACACCATCATGGAACCCTGAATCTCATGTAGGGGAGGGGTTTATCCGCCAGAGGCGGATTAACCCCCTCCCGCGGGCGGCCTTCCGCCTTCGCCATTCGCCGCCGCTGAAGCTATGGCGGTCAAGAGGCTACGGCGGGACAAGGGACGACCACCCCCCTGACAGCCCCTTTCGAGAACGAAGCATCTCATCTGAATGAGAACTTTTCCAAGGTATTTCTGGGACTGGATACTAGCCCCTTCTGATCTCTTCTATTTGACCAGGTCGCGAACATAGGGAAGGCACCGTCCGATCTCAGTGGGCGTGAGTTCGAGAGTGATGGTGCGGACATATCCGATATCTTTTAGCCTTTTCATGATCTCCTTGAAATCAACAATACCTTCTCCCGGAGGGAGGTGGATGTCATCTTTGTAGGAATGGCCACCTCGATTATCGTGCATGTGAACGTGCTTTATCTTCTCCGGAAGGTTCTGGATGAAGCCGAAACTCCGGTTCTCTTTTGTGAGAAGTTGTGCGTGTCCCAGATCGAGGGTCAGGCAAAGTTCCGGTACCTCTTTGAAAGCCCTTTCCATATCGGCCACTTTTTCGCTCAGATTTTCAAGACACACCGTGACCTCCGCATCCCCTGCCCTTTCAGTGATTCTCTCCAGAAGACCGATCTTGAAACGGATCACCGCTTCGCTGACAAAACGAGAATCCAGCCAAAGGTGTATTGTGAGAAGGGACATGTCCAGGCTTTTCATTATGGGGAGTATGGCCTCTATTTTGGGGAAATAGACCTCTTCAAGAGCCTGGGTGTCATTGGGATCCCCTTCGCGAGGCCCGTGGCAAATATAGTCCAGCCCTATGGCGTTCTTTAGACTCCTGTAAGTGTTGACGAGGGGGGAGAATTTTGCAGGATTCGTTATGGGAATTTCAGCAAATTGAAGCCCCAACTCGTAGAGTGCTTTCACATCTTCCGGGCTTCTCGCGGTGCCGCCGAGGTGAATCTGGTCATGGGTCATGGGTCACGGAAAGTGAAGTAAAATGCTTAAAAGATCCGGCGCCAGAAGGGGCGGATCTTTTAATACTTGAACATCCCCTTTTCATAGATGACGGCTTTCTTGCCCGAACTGAGATGGGCCGTCACCGTCTTATTTTCCGTATTCACAAGGTCCCAATGGATTGCTGAATCATTGAAGCCGAGGCGTTCTTTCATTGCCTTGGAGAGTCTCAGAGGATCGCCGTCATAGGTATCTGCATAGGAAGCGCCCAAAGCCAAGTGGCAGTTCCCATAAGAGCCGCCATAGTTCTCGTCATAGAGCGTGTTGGCCATGAAGCGGTTTATCCTTGAGAATCTTTTGTCCGTCAATGAAAACTCGCCGACCCGGGCAGCCCCCTTATCCGTGCGCAGCGTTTTCATTACAAAAGGCCTGCCATTTTTTGCCTTTACCTTGACAACAGCGCCCTTTTTGAAAGTGATCCGCAGCCCTTCCACATAATTGCCGCTTCGGTACGAAGGTTGGTCTGCGTAGTACACCCCTTCGGTGCCTCGCCAGTCAGGAGACAAGAAAATTTCAAAACTGGGAATGTTGTGCCCGGAAATCCCAATCCATTTCCGTCTGCGTCCTGGCGTAATCCGGAGATCCGTGTTCTCCGATTCAATGTGCAGCGTTCTGATGTCCATGCTGTTGATCCATTTCTTGATGCTCAGAGCGTTCTTGTAGATCCCCTTCCATTCGTCAATCGGATTTTTTTTGTCAAGGTAACAGGCCCGCACTATTTGGTTCGTATAGGCGCGCCGGCTCAGCTTTGCGCCTTTGGCCAACGCATCGGTAGGGAACAAGCAGAGGCTCCAGCCGAAGCTTCCTTTGGCTTCTCTTCTGTCCAGGATATCTCGAAAAATCTTCCTGGCGATCATGGCTTTTGAAATCTTTTTGGTATCCACGTGGGCAAGGTGCGTAAGGGAGCTGGGAGCATGGAGATAGAGACTCCCGTTCAGGCTATTGTAAAGCGCTCTCTCGCCAGGGGGGTGAAAAATGAGTTGATCATGATTCGCCATGAAATAGAACTGCCGTTCCATGACAGGGGTCATTCCCAAGCGGAGAAGCGGATGCATGCCCATATCCAACAGTTTGGCTTGAAGGCTTTCTGCCATCTTGAGGGCCGGCAAATTGTACCGGATCAGAACGATATCCCCTTTTCTGTATGTGCCTTTTCTCGCTGTCTTCAGTGCCCAGAGGAGAACATCCGAATATTTGTCTATTGCTTTTTCTGTCAGCATGATTCAAAGCTCCTACTCTTCTTCTCCACCTTCTTGATGATCATAGGCCTCCAGGAGCTGGACGTGGCGATTTTCCTCTTCCACAATCTCCTTGATCCGCGCCGCGGTCTGGGGATCGTCAATGAAAGCGCTGATCATGTCATAGAAAAGAATCGTGTCCTTTTCAAACTCAACGGCAAGGGAGATCAGGTGCTCTTCTCTCTCTATTTCAGAAAGATTGACCTCTTTAAGGGAAAAGGTTTGATCCCCAAGGAGCCCCCGGAGAATGGCTGTTCCTGATTCATCAAGACCGGTCCTATCCTGCGCCGGGCCCAATGCGTCTTTTTTCTGGCTAAAGGTCTTTATATGGTTCACCTCTTCATCTGCTAAGTGTTCAAAGAGCGCTTTGAGGGCAGGGTTCGAAACTTTGGTCGCCGCATCTCGATAAAAGGCCTCTCCATTTCTTTCGATCTGGATGGCCAGGTCATAGATTTCCCGAATGGTAAACATGGCTGTTTTTCCTCTCTGAGCCCCCTCCATTATCGGCGACGTGAAGGAAAAGCCATACCCAGCACGGCCCCAAGCCGGACAGAGTGTAAACCATTTTTCCAAGAATGGATAGAGCTTAGAAGAAAGGACAGTCAAGAAATCGAATCTTGATTCTTATGAAATCGCCCACAGATTTGGGTATTCCGGCAAATGAGTACGCATTGGTTTAAGGGCTTCTTATCAATGACGCCTATAGAAGGCCGTGAAGGGTTTTTTTCGATTCCAAGGCTCACGGCCTGGTCATTTCAAGGCGTTACGGACGGGGGAAGCCCGCCAAAAATCATCCGCTGTTCCCGGTCCTCACCTCAAGGAATCAACTTGATGGGAGCAACAGGGGCCGCTGCAGAGACTTTACAATTGCTCTCCTGCCCCCAATGATGAGGACCGGACCAGGGGGTCCCCCATTCCGTAACTTCCTGAAATGACGAAGGCCTCCCGCCAGTCACTCAAAACACCCTTCACGGTCTTCTTCTGTGGTCAACGGTTTTTCCCTGTAGTCACTCGAACTCATTTGCCGGAATACCCGGAGATTTAATAACTTGACAATGATACATTATAGGTTAATTTTCTGAATATTTGACAAAAATTCATAAAGGAGATTTAACGATGCTGAGAAAACTTGTCGTTGGTCCCTATCAGACCAACTGTTACATATTGGGTGATCGTGAAAGAAATGAAGGGGTGGTCATCGACCCTGGAGATGAGGTGTTTCGCATTGTCCAAGAGATCTCTCGCCTGGGTCTGCAGATTCGCTATATCCTCATCACCCATGGCCACATGGATCACACTGGGGGCGCTGCTGAACTCAAAAGGATCACCCGGGCGCCCGTACTGATTCATCCTCTGGATGCCCCAGGACTTCCTTTCAGCCCTGACGCCTATCTTCAGGACACCCAGCGATTGCGCCTCGGCCCTTACACGATCTCCGTGATCCACACACCCGGCCATTCGCCTGGGGGTGTTTCTTTCTATGCACCGGGCGCTGTTTTTACAGGTGACGCCCTCTTTGCAGGATCAGTGGGGAGAACAGACTTTCCCGGCGGGGATCACGGGAAACTGGTAGAAGGTATTCGAAACAGGGTTTTCCCCCTCGGAGATGATCTAAGGGTCTATCCAGGCCATGGACCGTCCAGTACCATCGGCCGGGAAAGGCTCACAAATCCTTTTTTCAGACTGGCCCAGAGCGCGTGAAGCAAGTCGTTCCCTGACCATGTTCGTGACACCAACCTGTGAGGGTTGGAACCCCCCCTTGAGGCACGCTACATTAACGAGGCGTGATATGCATGCTTTGATTGAAGATGCGGCTGACCGGATACAAAAGGCAGAAAAGATCCTGGTCTTCACGGGCGCTGGTCTGAGCACGGAGTCAGGCATTCCTGATTTCAGGAGCCCCGGCGGTGTCTGGGACCGGTATGATCCGTCTGACTTTCTTTTCCAAAAGATCATCTCCGATGAAAAGGCCAGAGAGAAGTACTGGCAAATGAGCACGGCGTTTTACGCATCCATGAAAGACGCCGTACCCAACCGCACCCATCTCGCCATCAAGGCGTTGGAGGACATGGGCAAACTGCTTGCCGTGGTTACCCAGAACATCGATGCATTGCACCACAAAGCAGGGAACTCCCCGGACAAAATCATAGAGATCCATGGCACCGCCTTTTCTGTTTCGTGCCTGAGTTGCGGCAAAAGGTATGAAAGAGATGATATCGAAAGCCGCCTGCGAGCAGGCGTCAAAGTGCCCTGTTGCGACGATTGCTCGGGTATCTTGAAACCGGACACCATTTCCTTCGGGCAGGCCATGCCTGAGGACAAGATGGCAGAGGCCTTCCGATGTGCCGAAGCCTGCGATCTCTGCATGGCCCTGGGGTCCTCTTTGGTGGTTTACCCCGCTGCGGCCATTCCCATGCATGCCGCGGACAGTGGCGCAGAACTCATTATCATAAACCGAGATCAGACCCCACAGGACGATCGGGCCGATCTTGTCATCCATGCCTCCTTGGGCGAAACGTTAAGCCGCATCATGGAACGGGTTCTGCATTTATCATCATCGTAACCTGTGCACCCCTCTCAGCGCATTTTGGCTTTCTCAGGCCGTGTTTTTCCTTGAAACATTGCTTCGGAATTCATAAACTTGCTGGACCCGGTAAGGGGAATGGGATGGGTTTCGGAAAGGAGTAAGGAGGCGTTAAGGTCATGATTAAAATTGGATTCGTTGGCTGGAGAGGCATGGTCGGGTCTGTGCTCATGGCCCGCATGGAGCAGGAAAATGACTTCCAGGGCTTTGAGCCTCTCTTTTTCACCACTTCCAATGTGGGCGGAAAGGGGCCGGACGTAGGTCTTGACATTCCTCCACTCAAAGACGCTTATGAGATCCAGCTCCTCTCTGAAATGGACATTGTGGTGACCTGTCAAGGCGGGGATTATACCAAGAAAGTATACCCTGAGATGCGCAAGAAAGGATGGCGCGGGTATTGGATCGATTCGGCCTCTTCCTTGCGCATGGAAGAGGACAGCATCATCGCCCTCGATCCCGTTAACCGGCCTGTCATTGACAACGGTTTGGCTGCTGGAATCAAAACCTATGTGGGCGGCAATTGCACCGTGACCCTTATGCTCATGGCCCTGGCAGGATTATACCGGGAGGGTTTGGTGGAATGGATTTCCTCCATGACCTACCAGGCCGCCTCTGGTGCAGGGGCCAACCACATGAAAGAACTCATTGCCCAAATGGCTTTTCTCGGGCACGTCTCCAGTGGCTTGCTGGATGATCCCGCCTCGACCGCAATCGAGATTGACGGCGTCATTACGGAGGAACTCCGTAACGCAGCCTTTCCCGTGGACTTCTTCGGCGTGCCCCTGGCTGCGAGTCTCATACCCTGGATTGACAGTGCCATGGAAAACGGACAAACCCGGGAGGAGTGGAAAGGTTCCGTGGAATCCAACAAGATCCTGCAGAACCCGGACCCGATTCCTGTGGACGGCCTATGCGTGCGTGTGGGAGCTATGCGCTGTCACAGTCAAGGATTTACCATCAAACTCAATAAGGACGTTCCGCTTAACGAAGTCTCTGAAATCATTGCGGCCACGAATGACTGGGTTCAACTCGTGCCAAACGACAAAGCGTCGACGCTGAAGCATCTTACACCCGCAGCCGTCAGCGGGAGACTCACGGTTCCGGTGGGACGGCTTCGCAAAATGCTGTTCGGCCCTGAGTATGTGGCAGCCTTTTCCTGCGGGGATCAGCTTCTGTGGGGCGCAGCTGAGCCGATTCGCAGGGTTCTGCGCATTATCATCGAGCACCTGTCCTGATAAAAAACTCCTGGAAAAAGTCTAACAATCCATGAAACGCCAAGGAGTCAACCATATTGAGCCATGAGAACAGGCTGTTGTAGGGGCGGGGTTTAGCCCCGCCCAACGGGGAGATTCCTCAGGCTCGGCATGCCAGGGGATCACCGTTGACAGCGGTTTGTTTCATCCTTACAATACGCGTCGGAAGTGGACAGCTCACTGGTGGGGCTCCCGGACTTCAAATCCGGTGTGAGGGGCTAAAACCTCCTCAGGTGGGTTCGATTCCCATGCACTTCCGCCATAAGCACCTTAAATTATTACAAGTTTGTTGTCAAGATTGGGCCCCGAAACGACCTCGCCGCTTCTCTAACCGTATCACTTTGCGCTCCATCATGTAATTGAATGTCTATACCGTTTGCCTATTTGGCGAGTGGAGGGGCTTGTAAACAAAAAAGGTATGAGGATTATCGGATATTTATTGTTCTGCGTACCTAACTTCATTTGTCGGCGTTAGGCGTCGGATTCAAGCTTGCCGCTTTTTGCTAAAGCGATAAAATGAGCTACATCGATTTCTTTTGGGCAGACAAAAGAACATGCTTTGGATGTGTGACACCGATAAACCCCTTCTTCACTGTACAGCAATCTTTTCCTTTCACTTTTAGCCTGCTCGCGCAAATCCATCACTCGTACAATACTCGCCATTATGGCGTTTGGTCCAAGAAAATTATGATGGCTGCTGATACAGGCGGTTGCACAGCAGAAGCAATTAATACAGCGGGTTGCATCAACATAGCGCTCCAGATGGCGCGGAGAAATTTTGTACTCATTTCCAGAGTTCGGATTTTCAACAGGCTCGATGATATAAGGCTTAATTTTGTGCACCCGCTCGTAAGCTTTCTCAAAGTCTACGATCAAATCCCGAACCACGGGTGCGATTGTGAGCGGTTCGATCAAAAATTCATTTGTCTCGAAATCTGCAACTGCATTTTCCACCAACAACTCGCAGGCGAGCATTGGTTTGCCGTTAATTTTCACCGAACAGCTACCGCATTGTCCATGCTCGCAGGACGAATTCCAAGCCAGGGTCGCATCCAGCTCTTTGTTGATTTTTCGAAAAAGATCGGTAAACCGAAGAATTCTTCCGGTTTCTAATTGGTAGTTCTGGATCCAGGATCTTTCGTTGTCCGGATCATAACGCCGAATTCTTAAGACGATCTTATAGGTTTCCTGCATGCTTGTTTTCCTTGACTAGAGCAACCGGTAATTCCCTCTCTTCTGCACCAAAAGGAGAGTATGTCTTTGGCCAGTCTAATACTTTCTCTCTACAATGCCAAATCGTTCGCAATGTTCGCAATTGGATTCAAATATGCTCATGTCAACTGCGCGTTTTCCCAAATCAACTTTTGCAAACTCGGTCACAGTGGCCAAGGTATGATAATTAAATTCATCTTTGCGCTCTGGAAAATCTTTGCGGGCATGGCCTCCTCTGGATTCACGTCTGTTCAGCGCGCAAACGGCCGTGACAACTGAAATGGACAATAAGTTGTCCAACTCCCAGCGCAAAATGAGTTCTGGATTCATTTGAAGGCTCTTACAAGATAGGGTCGTGTCAGCCACACGTTCTTTAAGCGCTTTTAAGGCTTCGATGGCCTCGGTCAGACCCGCCTCGGTGCGGAACACCCCGACCTTTTCGGTCAT
>SMTZ1_10001621_pt1 | contig 22677 bp, 15 predicted proteins | sample DeeMarSWOR136_30_FD_25667 | JGI IMG/M metagenome (IMG submission 25667) | reverse complement strand
ATATTTTTTTTTGAAAAGAATTTTATCAACTAAATCTATTTAAATAAAGAAATCTAAATTATTTCAAAATTAAAAATATAATTAATTGATAAAAAAATGTCTGAAAATGAAGAAAAACTTGATATAAAACAGACTTTTATTATTGGATTAGCATTCTTTACAACAGGAATTTCATGGAGTTTATATAATACACAAGTAAGCCAACAATTAGACATCTATTTTGCAGGAATCGCTATAGCGGGATTTTTAGTGGGTCTTTTAATGACACTTGATAATTTATTAGGCGTAGTTATTCAACCAGTTATGGGTTCACTCTCAGATAATACAAGAACGAAATATGGAAGACGTATGCCATATATTATTGTAGGTGTGATATTTTCAGCTATATTTTTTGCTCTGATCCCTACTGGATTTGAGACATCTCTATTTATACTTATCATTTGGATGTTTTTTTTTAGTTTGAGTATGGGGTCTTATCGATCTCAAGCTGTCTCTTTAATGCCAGATTTTGTTAAACCAATCCATAGAAGTAAAGCTAATGCGATAATTAATATAATGGGTGGGATTGGGTCAATTTTCGCGTATACAATGAGCTTAGCTATAGACTATATTGGTGTACAATTAATCTTCATTATAGCTTCAGTAATTATGGTTGCGGCTTTAATAGTACTTGTCTTAAAGATAGATGAAAATGAAGCATTTAGTTATAAATTACTCTTAGAAGTTGAAGCAAGCGAGAATGGTAAAAAACTTAAAAGAGAACAAGAGAAGCTTGGTTTAATAGGTAGTGTTAAAGATATTTTAAAAGAAGAGGATAAGAGCACTTTATTCATGCTTTTTACTATTTTTGCTCTGTTCTTAACTCATAATGGATTAGAAGCTTTATTTTCGATCTACGCGGGTTCTGGTCCAAATGGTGTCTTAAATTTAAGTCGTGGTTTTGCTGGTTTTTTGTTTAACTTTGTAGCAGTACCATTTATAATAGCAGCATTCCCATTGTCGCTATTAGCATCTAAAATAGGAAGAAGAAAATGCATAAAGATAGGTTTAGCAATTATGTTCGTGGCATTATTAATTGGCTTTTCAATTCAAAATCTAACAGTGATAATCATTATGTTGGTATGTTACGGTGTGGGTTATGCGCTAGTAAATGTAAATACAATTGTTATTATATGGGAACTAGCACCTAGTACAAAAAAGATTGGAACATATACAGGTCTTTATTATTTTTTTAGCGTCTTAGCACAAATTCTTGGCCCTATAAGCGTAGGAGGATTAAGAGATCTTTTTGGTAAAACATCATTACTTCTTGATGGAGCGATCTTCTTAATTCTAGCATTTGTATTTATGTTTTTTGTTCGCAGAGGAGAAATCGAGTTTACTGAAGCAGAAAAATTAGCTAGAAAAAAGGCAATCTCAGAATTATAAAACTTATAATTTTTATTTTTTTTTTAATGTATTTAGAATTTAGAGATCTTTCGAAAGAAATTTAATTACCCTCCTTTTTGTAATCATAAGTTAGATATATATTCAATTAATTAGAATAAAATGAAATTAGAGCCTGAATGTATTGGATGTTTATTTGATCAAATCCTAAAAACTTTCAAATTACTTAAACCAGATATATCACGTGAAATTATTATATCCGCTCAGAAAAAGTTTATGAGATGTCTAATCAATACGGATATTGATGAAAAACCAGCACCAATTTTAGGTAAGCTGTTATATGAGATAGTTGCTGAAGTTTTGGGTGAAGATGACCCATTTTCTTCTTTAAAAGAAGAGTATAACCGTTTAGCGTTAGAACATTATGATGAATTGAAAGATCTTATTGAGAAAGCTCGAGATCCATTATTTGAAGCGATTATCATTGCTGCACTTGGAAATACCATTGATTTCGCAAGTCAGCATGAAATTAATTTAATTTCAGATATTAAGAATTTTAACTCTGAAAATTTGGTTATAAATGACTATTTTGAATTTAGAGAATCACTTAAAAACACTAATCATCTCTTAATTTTAGGAGACAATTCCGGAGAGATCGTATTTGATAAATTACTTGTCGAAACTATCAAAAAATTCTATTCTAACCTTCAAATTATTTATTCTGTAAGGTCCGCTCCAATAATTAATGATGCTACAATAAAAGATGCAAAAGCTATTAGTTTAACCGAGTTAATCAATGTTATAGAATCGAGTTCAACTCCAGGAGTAGATATTAATACTTCTACCGAAGAATTTAAGAATCATTTCTACCTGGCAGGTGGTGTGATATTATCAAAAGGACAGGGTAATTTTGAAACTTTACATAATACCGATATTCCACGAAAAGAAGTGTATTATTTATTAAAAGCTAAATGTAATTTAATGGAGCGTATATTTGGAGTTAAAATTGGAGATTTAATTTTTAAAAGAAAAACAAGGGAGTTCTAAAATCTTACCTATTAAGTACCATTTCTTAATTTTTTAATTGCTTGTGTAAAAAATCCAAAATCTTCAAACTCAAGCTTTTCTTGAGAATTTCTAATCCTATTAAAAAATTTTTCAACTTGGTTAAATAAAATGTTTTTAAATGGAGTAAATTGAGAAAGTTCTATATATTTTTCACTTATTTCACGATTGTATAATTTGTAAAAAAGATCCAATGCTTTTTCTGCTTCTCCTCTAATATCATGCTTGATAAATTCTTTATCCAAAATGGCAATAAAGATTAAATTATATTTATATACTACAATCATATTAACATCAAGTCCTTTGATGTCAATTTGTTCAATTTGTCCTAGGTTTTCCCCGAAAAGACGTAAAGCACCTACAAAGCAAGAGAGTAAAATGGGATCGATTTGTGCATCTAAAATGAAATCTAGGAGATAATCCCCAGATTCCTTACAAATAACAATACCCTTTAGTAATTTCTGATCAATAATTTTAATAATCCCTGTTATTATTCAAAATATATTCTCAATATATACAAAACATTAATACCTAATAAAAACTCCTTATTTTATAAGATCTGTAATATCTGTGTTATAAAATAAATCTTTGACAGGATTTAATTGTTTTAACGACAAAATTATTTGTTAGAGTTTTATTTTTCTAATATCTCTCTTATTTTATTCACAGTACTTTTGAATGCTTTTGCTGATTTACTCTCTGGATTCTTAATGACAAAAGGCAATCCTTGATCTCCTTGTTGACTTACTTCAGTTTCAAACGGAATTTTTCCTAAAATTGGGATTTTAAAATCATTTGCCGCTTTTTCTGCTCCACCAGGAGGATATAAATCAATATATTCACCACAATGTGGGCAATTAAAGCCAGACATGTTCTCAATTATACCAATAACCTTTCTTTCCATTACCGTTGACATTTTTATAGTTTTTCTAGCATCCATTAAAGCAACCTCTTGAGGGGTTGTGACTATTATTACATTTTCATCAGGAATTAGTTGTAATATATCTAGAGTTTCATCTGAGGTTCCTGGAGGTAAATCACAGATTAAATAATCAAGCTCACCCCATACGCCATCTCCTAAAAATTGTCTAACAGCACTCATTTTCATTGGTCCTCTCCAAATTACAGGATCGTCTGGTGTGAGGGTAAGGAATGCCATACTCATAACTTTAAGGTTTAAAGGCCCATCAATAGGATAAAATTTCTTGGCTTCAGCATCAACTCGTGGTTTTAATTCTGGATTAATTCCTAACATTTTGAGAATGTTAGGACCAGTTATATCGACATCAAGGATTCCAACTCTTAAACCAACACTTACTAAACTCATTGCAAGGTTTACAGCTACAGTTGTTTTTCCAACTCCTCCCTTTCCTGATATTATAACAATCTTATGTTTAATCTTTTCCATATTATTTTTGATATTCTGAGTTCTCTCATCCAACATCATATTTTTTAAATCTATATCCGATATCTCTTCTTCAGACATGTTTTTCATTCATTTTTTTATTTAATCTATGAAAAAAACGAAATTAAATAATTCTTTTGTTAATAAATTATGAATTATTTATCTAGTTTGGCTATAAAAAAATGCTTCTTAATAGAAATTTATATCGTATAAACTAAAGAAATTAATAAATTTCAAAATACTATACAATACTGAGAAAAGTAGTAAAAACAAATTTTGATTGGTGTTTGTTAATTCCAGTAAGCAACTTCATGGAACTCTATAAATTTTTACCTAAAACAAATTGTAAAAAATGCGGTAAACCTACTTGTATGGCTTTTGCCTTGGATTTATTACAAGGAAAAGTAAAAATTGATGATTGCCCACCTTTATTAGAATCTAAATATAAAAATAAATACGATGCTTTAAAGGACTTATTAGGATCTGAAGAAGGAAAGCAAAAAGAACTAAAAATAGATGTGGATGAGGATTTATGTGATGGATGTGGTATTTGTGTTACTGTATGTCCTGTAAATGCAAGATATTGCCCTCCTACCTTAAGTGGAAAGGCTCCAGATTATCCTCCTGAAAAACATCAATTATTTCAAGTTAAAGGTGGAAAATGTGAATTATTAGCTATAAAGCATTGTCGAAGGATCGAAGCGGAAGGAAGAGAAAGAGAATGTCGGGTTTGTGAAACTTACTGTCCACGTAAAGCTATAAAAATTGATTATGTTTAATAAAAATAACATTTGTATCAAAAATGGTTAGTAAACGAGTTATATGTGCAGGATGTTCTTTATTATGTGATGATATAATCGTGAGATCTGACGGACTGTTTATCGATGAAGTAATAGGAGCATGCCTTAAGGGAAAAGAAAGGTTTGACCAATGTATGGCGAAGAATCGTATTATCAGTCCAAAAATTCGTGAAGAAGGTGAATTAAAAAATTGTTCTTTAGAAGAAGCATTAGAAAGAGTCGATCAAATTCTCAAAAGATCATCTCGACCTTTATTATATGGATTTTCAAACTCAAGCTGTGAAGCGCAACTGAAAGGAATTGAGCTAGCGAAAAGGATCAATGGTTTCATTGATTCCAATTCCATAATCTGTCAAGGAAGAATCTTGAATGCCTCAAAAAAGTTTGGAATTACACTTACAACGATCTCCGAAATAATAAATAAAGCTGATCTTCTGTTATTTTGGGGAGCTAATCCTGCTGAATCCATTCCAAGACTTCTAAATAAAGTATTATTTTCTAGAGGTAAATTTCGTATGACCGGGCGAGAGATTAGAACTTTAATTATCATTGATCCCGTAAAAACAGCTTCATTTAACACTATGGGTGTTCGTGATGTTGCATTACAAATTGATCCTAATAAAGATATCGAATTAATTAGAGCTTTGAAAGAAGAATGCTGCTTAGATGGTAGTATCCCTCCTGAGGGTGTAGCTGGACTCGATAAAGATGATATGAAAAGATTATTATTAAATTTATCAGGTGCAGAAAATGGAGTAGTATTTGTAGGGCAGGGACTTTTAAAAACTCAAAAAGATACTAACCTAATAAAAGAACTTCTGGAATTAATCGAGATAATTAATGAAAAGCAGCAAAAAGGTAGGATCTCATTGGTTCTTATGGGAGGTCACTACAATATGGCTGGATTTGAGCACGTTGCTCTGTCCAATACTGGTAAAAACCACAGTCTTCAATATGTTAATGGTGAATTGATTGATTCTGAGGATACTATCGTTTCAAAAATTAATAATGAAGATTTTGATTGCTCTATCATTATTGGAACTGATCCTATTTCACATTTACCTAGCTCATTAGCAAGAAAATTAGCATCCAAACCGATAATTGTCATTGATAATAGAAAATCTGCTACAAGTACAATTGCGAATGTAGTTTTACCATCAGCTATCACTGGAATCGAATGTACAGGCTTAGTTTATCGATTAGATCATGTTCCATTAGAATTAAAAAAAATAATAAATCCCCCCTCAAACGTCATTTCTGATAAGGATCTATTAGAAAAAATTTTATACAATTTTGAAACACAATTTTAAGGTTAGATTTATGAAAATGAATTTAAATACTCAGAGAAAGGTAGACTATGACCAAGCAAAAGAGCACACATTTGGAGACGATACTTCTCTAAAAGAAAAATTAGCGATTGCTCTACTAAATCCAGACGATATAAAATCGCTAAATATATCTCAAAAATCACATATAAAAATTATTAGTAAATATGGAAGTATAATTGTAGCTGTTAAAGAAGAAAAAGATGTTCCTCCTAGGACAATAATTATGCCTGTCAGTATCTGGGCGAATCAAATAACAGGTATGGAGGAAAAGAATCTAGTTTTTAAAAATATCGAAGTAGATGTAGAGATCACAGAAGAAGCTATACCGGGAATTGATAATTTACTAAATAAAATAAAAAATTCCTAAGGGGAAAGAATATGGACAAACTTATTATAAAAAATGGATTAATATTTGATCCAGTTAATAAAATCGAAGGGGAAATTATAGATATCTTAATTGAAGATGGTAAAATTGTAGACAAACACAGTAGTCAATCAGATATAAAAGAAATTGATGCTAAAGGAAAAACTGTAATTCCTGCTGCTGTGGATATTCACTGTCATGTTGCTTCTCAACAACTTAATTTTTCACGACTTTTAGGTACAAATAATAAGAAGTTCCAGGCAACATGGAATGGTTTAACTCTTAATAATATAGCACAAGATTACATTTCAAATGGATATACACTCATCCTTGAGGCAAATGTATTTCCTTCCTTATCAAAGACTACTGTTTTTGATTTTAAAAACATACCTATATTAGATAAAGCAATGCTTATCAATGTAAGTAATTTATGGCCACTGGAATTAGAATTTCAAAGAGGTAAGATTGAAGATATAGCCATTTTCATACAAGATTTATTAAGAAAAGTAAAGGGATTTGGAATTAAGGTTTATAATCCATTTGAGAATGAGTTTGATTGGAATTATTCCTCTTATAGAGAAGATCTTTCGAAATCAGGAAGATTATTTAATTTTAATGCTTTGGACGTCTATGAAAATATTACAAAATGCGTTGAATTCCTTGGATTACCTCATTCTAGTCATGCTCACATTGAAGGATATGAAACAGAGCAAGCAAAAACTAATTTAATTTCAGTATTAAAAAGAATTAATTCTTCTGATATCAAGAAGAATAATAGGTTATCTCGTAACCAGATATTCCACATTGCTCATGCTTCTGCATATAATATTGATGGAGATAATACAGAATTAATAAAAATAGTAAATCAGACTAATAAATTTGATTTAGATTTAGGATTTTTAACCTTTAACGATATAAATCCTTTAATTACCTCAGATAAGAGATTAATTGAAAAAGAAAATAAGGGAAATGGAAACCATCTTATCAGAGAAGCTATAGAATTTGAAGGAGATACTTTTATAATATTTAGGGAGTTTAACAAAAAAAATAGGATTCATGCAATTATTTGGGCAAATGCATTAGAACTTGCTTTAAAAATTGAGGATAAATGGAAAGTCCAACTAAATGTTAATTTCCCAAACTATGGGAATATTATTGATATTCCTAAAATTGCTTCATGGCTTATGAGTACAGATGCACGTAATAATTTCATAGACTCGTTAGATTCAAATTTTCCCTCTAAAGCGTTCCTACAAAGCGTGAGTAATTATTTAACTTTTAATGATTTTGTTATTATTTCTCGAGCTAGTCCAGCTAAATCATTAGGAATGGGAAAGAGCAAGGGAAATCTTGGTTTGGGTGCAGATGGTGACCTTAATATCTTGAATATTAATATAAATGAAATTGATACCAATAAAGATATTGAACAAGTAAAGAGAGCTTTAATTGACATAGATTATGTAATAAAGGCAGGTAATATTATTAAAAAGAAAGAGAAAATTGACTTATCATATCAAGGTAAGATTTTCTGGTTTAATGGAAAAACTGAAACAAAAGACAGTTCGTTTATAATGTCTAAAAAAAAGGAGTTTTATCAGAAATATTATTCCATTTTCTATGACTCACAAAATAATTTAATTGAAGATATTTATTTAAGAGAAATGAGTTAGAAGAAAATATATAACTTTTCGAATAATATTTCCAATTCACTTAGTTTTTACTAAAATTTGTCCCATATTAATAATAGAAAATATGATATATTATTTAGAATAATATATTTCTGGTATTAAAAATACAAACTTACAGCCTTTTGAATGATCACCTTTTACTCTATCTTCAACCCAAATGTTTCCACCATAACTTTCTAATATCTTTTTTACAAGTGTCAAGCCAAATCCCATTCCTTTTGAACCTTTTTCTTTGCTAAATCTTTCTTCGAAAATTACCCTTTTCTTTTCATCAGAAATCCCAATGCCATTATCTATGAATTCAAATTTAATAAAATTTATGTATTTTTGTAGTTGCTTGGAGATTCTTATGAGAATCTCTACTTTAGGTTTATCATTATAATTTAAAGCATTAATTAATAAGTTTTCAAAAATATCACTTAATAGATCATTAACTTGGAGTATTATCTCATCTTGAAATGAATCTATTGTAATATCAATATCTCTTGTTCTTTTGTTGATCTTAATCAGATTTATAGCTTCCTTTAATACCTTAATCGCATTAATGGGCTTAAAAGATTTTTCTGAATTATCTAAAGAAGATAATTTTTGGACATTACTAACCAATTTTGCTCCGCGTGCAAATTGTTGCTTAATTAGCTCATAAAGTTCTTGAATATCATCTCTTCTATTTGGTTCATTTAAATATATCTCACTAAGTTCAATCGAGATACTTATATTAGTTAATATGTTGTTGATATCATGATAAAATAGATCTTTATAAAGTTCAGCTCGATTGTATGCATCTCGAAATTTCTTCTCTGATTTTTTTAATTTCTTTTCTGCTTCTTTCTTCTCAGTAATATCTCTTGTGAATCCATAAAACCCAACCTTTTTTCCACTAGAATTATATCTTAAATAGAAGGATCCTTCAAATGTACGCTTTTCCCCATCATGTCTTATAACCTGACTTTCAAAAGTCCCTTTTGGAAGATTATTTTGATATACGTTACTAAAGATTTCAAATACTTCTTTTATTGTATCTGCATCTAAAAAAGAAGCATAACTTTTTCCGATTAATTCATTTTTCGGAATTCCTAAGTATCTACTGATATAATCATTTACATAGGTATATTTTCCTCGTAAATCGACTTCAAAATATCCATCCTCAATATTTTCAATAATTTCTCTGTACTTTTTGTCAGATTCCATTAATGTTCGTTGATTCTCTTTTACTTCTGTTATATCTCTTAACAATAATACTATTTTAACTTGAGAATTATACTCATTTAGACAACCTTTTACTGAAACTGGAATATAATATCCCTTTTTATGTTGTATTTTTGTTTCAGTTGAGATAATTACATTTTTATTTATTGCCTTTCCACATATCTCCATTATTTTCTTAGTCTCATCAGGATGTATAAAATCAATAATATTCTTTCCTATTATTTCTTCAGATTTATAACCAAGCAAGCTATAAACTTGAGGATTAATAAATACAATGGTTAAATTTTCATCTAATTCAATTAGGATATCTAAAATACTATTTATAAGATTGGAATATCTCATTTCAGATTCTCCTAATTTATCATTGTATTTACTCATAATTATAACACTTTTTTTAAAAAAAACTAAAATTGGGAAGAACAGTCTTTATAAATTAGTTCAAATCTATAATTTTTAAGAAAATTAAAATTTATTTAGTGTTACTATGAAGATAGTTAAGAAATATAATCTTTTTTTTTTGCATTATTTAATAGTACTAAATTAAACATATGATAGAGGTGAAAATTAGAGGATATTATATATATGTTTTTTTTTGTTTTCTAACCTATAGCGTGATAATGAAGCATAGAATGACGGTAATATCGTGGTGCTATAATATAGGCTAAAGGTCTTCTCCTTATATAAGTTTCTAAATCCTTTTCGAAGAAGGAGTATATGCTAAGATGTATAGTAGGAATTATTAAAAATTTCCATATATCAAGTTGCTCCTTAGAGATATTATTCTCTATCATTAAGATATTGGGGTTTAAACACATTAATATACCATATTCCATTAATTCAGGAATAAACTTTGCACTTTGGGCTTTTAATATATTAGATTGTGCTCGCAATAACACTCTCCATGTCTCTTCTGCATCCCAAGGAAATAAAGAGGAGATTGCTGAAAAGAACTTATTTCCCTCGGGGATATCTTCAATAATTTCATGAAAGTAGTTATAAGAATCCAAATTGGTAGAAAATGCTAAAATCAACAACACAAATATCATTTCTTCATCAATACTTTGTTTTAAGTGTTGATATAGAATTGTCTTCTTGCCGATCATTGGTAAATCTCTTTGAAAGTCAATGAAAATTCTAAGATTATCATAATATTGCATAATTACATTTCGATTATCCTGAGTTTTTGAACTCCATATTGTAAATAATTTGCCTAGTAAAGAGATAGCTGTTTTGATCTTATGAGTTGATATATTAGCGTTATTAAGGATCTCATGAAATATAGTTTTATATTCATTTTCGGGATATTTATAATTTAATTCGTCCTCGGTAATTTTTGCATCTCGATTTGTCCTTGGAAAAATAACTTCTGGATGATTCATGAGATAAAATGATAATTTCATCATTCTCTTTTGTGCATTATTATAATTAAGTTCTTTTAGAGTAATATTATTCATTAAGGTTGTCAAATTAAGCATATCTGTATTTAGAAGGTATAAAGCCCACACAGCTGAAAATTTGCTAGTTCTCATAATATTACCAATATCATTGATAAGCATAGTGAAAGTGTCATCTAATTTTTTTAAAACAGTAGTTAACTCTTTTAAATCTCGAGAATAGAATCTCCTCCGAGCTTTTATTTCATCAATCATTGTTTCCCCTATAGGTGTAAGGAAGACTCTAACACCATTAACCTTCACAGCTCTTTCATGAGATTCAATATCAGTATTAAGTTTTAACAGATCTTCCTTCAATCTTTTTAGATCAATTTCGCTATTATCGATAAAGTGATGCAAATCATTTATTTCCTTTTTCAATTTTGCCCCTTTACCAATTTTAAGATGAGCAAAAAAACGATTTATAGTTGTAACATGATTGAAATCTCCCTCTAATGATACTAAATTTTGATATGCCTGTCTTATATCATTAGATACCTTTACATATTTTCTTTTTAAATTTTTTAAGTCACTTTCTTTTGAAGTGTGTGGAATGTTAGATTTGAACTCGGAAATTAAATTATTTTCAATTAATTCGGAGATTTCTTCATAAGATGTTAATATAGCTTTCTTGTCTTTTATATAACTTAAAATCTCTAAAGCTCTCTCACATATCAAACTTAATTCACCCTTTCTAATATTGGTATTTCAACTGAGGGTAATTCCTTGCCCTCTATTATTAAAGTTAAATTTTCATCTATATTATCTATAGAAACAAAAAAATCTTTATTTAAAGCTTCATAAATAACTAATGCTAGTTCTTCTCTTTGTTTTGGCCAAGAAATTTGACGATCTTCTAATAGATGGCGATAAGAGTCGATTTTGACCAAAGCATAAAGAAATTCATACACTAGTTTCTGCCATTCTTTTTTCTGAATTTCCTTATATTTATCCTTAGGTACTTTTTTCCAAATAAAACCTTCAATATCTGCAAAATGAATTGTTCCATCTGGTGCTACTACACAATCTTTATCAAACCATACATCTTGGTAATAAATACCTTTAACCTCATTTTCTTCAATAATTGCTGATCGTGTGAAAAGAGTTAAAAGTGCAATCCCGCTTTTTATAAAATTTAATTCAAACTTTTCTGCCTTCTTCATAGTATCAATCTCAAATAATTGAAAAGTTGAATCCAGATTAGCAATAACGTTCGAAGATTCGAAATACAAACGTACATTAGAAGGAAGTAAGCGTAGAACTTGATAGAAATGATCCTTATATGTTCTAAACCAAAAAAAATTCCTAGCCGCATTTTCTATATTTTTTGGCAACTTAATAACTGCTACTACTGGACAGATATGTGCTCCATTAATAGAATCTATTGTAGCGATTTTTGAAAATCGTAGTTCATCAAATCCATTTATAAATCCTTGAGCACCATATGGACTTTCACCCATCCAAGATTCCCCCATTATGAATCCTAAACCTGTGGATAAATTTTCAGTTTTATTTAGTAATGATAGGTCTCTACATGCGTTTTTGATTTTACTACGATTCAACTTTCCTCCAAAAAACATGTCCTCATAAGCTCCACACCCTTTAACAGACAAATAAAAAATTTTTCCTCCTATTTCAATAAAATTTTCTGGAATTATTGCGTTTCTATTTTCATCTCTAATTGCTGGTTGAGATTTATGATTTAGTCCATGAAATTCGGCAGTAGCAGGACCTAAATAAGTCGAATACCATTCTTTTGGTAACTTAAACTGCTCATTGATTTCAATTTCCTCAGGTTCAACCTTAAATAACGTAAAATTAACAGAATTTACTAAATTTTGATGGTAAAGAGTATTGTAAGTTAATTTTTCAATCAGTAGCGTCTCACCTTAACTTTAGGCATCTTTTTTCCTAAAAGATAAATTGTACCTATAATTTGAGCATCAAAATCATCATATATGTTTTTAGCAGGACTATTCCATTCGGCAATTTCTGTAATCACTTGTGTACATCCTATTTCCTTGAGCGCTGAAAGTCGAGCTAATACAAGCATTCTCCCAATTCCATGATTTCTAAAAGCAGGATGGACATAAAGACCATATAACCATCCTATTTCATCTCCAGGAGTAGCAAAACCTACGCCTAATATAATTTCATTAGCTATAGATTCTGGTTTAGGATAATTGCGTTGAAATAAATCCGACATTATTGTTTGAATCCAATGTTCTGTTCTTAATGCTGTAGCTCCAACTGCAATATCATCTTCATATGATTTAATAACCCATTTGGCATATTTCTTACTTTTTTTCCCCTTATCTTCATTTGCGATCATTTTCATTATTGCGTCTAAATGTTCCTCTTCAACAGCTTTAATATGAGCAGTATCAAAACTTAGGTCTTTTTGTTGGAGATTATTAATTTCTAAAATATTGTATTTCTCAATTGTACGAAAACCTTTTAATCCTCTTCCAATTTCCGTAAATGCATATTTAACTTTTGTATACTCTACCATCTCCCATATATGATTTCCATAGAATGTGCCAGCTTTTCCATTCTGTTCAATAAACCCAATTCCTTCTACGACACCATTTCTATGAGCACTAATGATTCTTTTTTCATGAGATCTTGCTCTAACTAAATAAGATGGAATCATTTTTGAATAAGCAGATTGAATCTCAAATTTAACAAATTGAGGTAGATTTCTTTCAACAGTAATTTTTTCCTTTCCTTTTACAATTATTTTCGATTTCCAGCGGAGGTTTTCATATATCACATAAAAGAGAATCATAAAAAATAATATAGGAGACCAGTAAGCTAAAAAGTACATTCCAAAATTGAATGGTCTAAGATAACTGGAAGATGTAATGAAAATATAGGAATTAAGCTTAAATCTGGACCGTAACCCTGTCTCCCTATCATATCCCTTATCTACTTCTGTATAAATTTCTCCAATCAAATGACCATCCTTGGTAAAGAAATTATCCACTTCATACTTAACATCAAATTCACCATACACATCGTCTCTAAAATATTCTCCCTTGCTATGAAGTTTTTTACCACTAAAAGGCATAAGATGTCCAACCCAGATGAGGCGTTCCCCACTAAGTACATTATATGAGGTATCGAGAATATCATACTGAGATGCTTTAATTCCACCGGGAATATGAAACCAGACGTTCATATCAGTAGTATTAAGGACATCTTGGTCAGTTCCCCCTAAGTAAGCTCCATTAACTAGTGAATATGAAAATGTATAGTGATCTACATCTTTTTCGGAAGTGCCATAGTAGCTTTCAGAAAACTTCCATGAAACTCGAGCCGTTACATTTGCGTAATCTCCATTGAAATCAATAGTATAATGACCTTTTGCTTTAAATGTTTCAGTATATCCATTATACCATCCTCCTGTTCCTGTTAAGTCCCAATTATATTCATATTCGAATTCAAGGTCATGTGAGGTAAATTTTATACCTAAATATGGAACTCCAAATAACTGAACAATAATAGATGTTATTACTATTATTACTAATAGAATCGTTCTCTTTCTTATAATTTTAATGCAGCTCCTTATGACTTTAGATTACGTTTTGTAATATATGTAATGCATATCTTAATTTAAAATGTATTGAATTTCTTATAGAATTAAATATAAAACGAATCCTTTAAATGTTCATATTAGTAGATTTTTGATAAAAAGAGTCTAAAAAAATTAAGATTGAAATTTAATTAGAAAATCTAAATAGACTAGTTTGAATATAGAATTTTAGATATGATAAGAATAAGACTACTTCCTTTTAAATAATCCCAAATTTGAGCATTATATGTTTTGATAATTTTTTTAACCAAAATTAATCCAAATCCCATCTTTATATTTCATTCTTAAAGGTGTAGTTTTTATATAATTTAATAATTTAAGCCTTTAAAACGATCTATGGTTGTATACATGTTTTTTCCGCTTTTTCTCAGATAGTTCATTGCCTCCTCAATTCCTTCAAGTGTTAAATCAAACATTGGAATAACACTAGAAATAATTTTTCGAGTCCAAGGTGCCCATTCTGGTCTTATAAGCTCAGGATTTAACCATACTACATTTTTTTTAAAGTGGTTAGCAAGTTCTTTAATATAATAAATCCCCGGAAGCTCATTTCTATGATAATAATATATCGATCCATATTTTTCTGTTAACTCCCAACTTGCCATTGCAGCATCTCCTACCACAACTACCTTATAAGAGTTATCATATTTTCTTAAAAAATCATTAAATTCAATAGCTTCATCTGGATTTCGCTTAGCATTGAAGTAAAGGCTTTCGTATAAACAATTATGAAAATAATAATATTTAAAATCCTTCCAGTGTGACATATTGTTTGCTGCTGAAAAAAGTAGATTAACTAAATGAGCGTATGGTGTCATGCTTCCACCAACATCCATTAACAGAACAAGTTTAACATTATTTTTTCGTCGTTGTTCGAATACAATTTCAATATCACCACCATTTTTTGCAGTTTCATCTATAGTTTTATCAAGGTTCAATTCATCTCGTTTACCAATCTCATCTAATTTTCTTAACCGTTTTAGTGCAACTTTAATTTGTCTTGTATCTAAAACAATATCCTTCCGATAATCTTTAAAGATTCGCTTTTGAGCGATTTGGACTGCCATGCGCATACCTGAAGACCCACCTACTCTCATACCCATTGGGTTTTGCCCTGAATGACCGAATGGAGATTGACCTTGAGTTCCGATCCAATGATCACCAAAATTATGTTCTCCATCCTGTCTTTGCATTAGATCTTCAAATTGTTTTTGCATCTCTTCCAGATCAAAAAACTGATTCATCATTTCCTGGAAGGATCCCTCTGTTTGTGATAAATCAAGATTTTTTTGTAACCAATTCCAAATTTCTTCTTTTATTTCGCTTGGAACATTTATTAATAGTTTATCACCGATTTGGTCACCATACTTTTCCAATAGAGCCTCAAGAAAATTTTGTAAATCTTCTGTATTTAGGTATTGTTGATATTCTCTCAATAAAATTTCCAAACCTTCAATAAATTCTGGATACGTTATTTCCTTATTTAACCAATCCCAGATTTCTTGTTTGATATCTTCAGGAAACTTAATCATCACTTCTTTAAAAAAATTCGCAAACGCAATATCATAAATATCAAAATGATGTTCATTTTTGCATAAAATTGAGCGTGAAGTATAATAAAATTCAACCATATTATGGATAAGTCCCTGGTTGAGAGCTTCCATGAGAGTCATATATTCCGTAATGCTAACAGGTAACCTTTCTTTCAAATAATAAAAGAATTCGACAAACATTTTGATAAGATAATAATTTTATTAACTATAATTAGAAAATACATACTATAGACTATCTAACTATTTCTACATAAATAAAATTCGTACAATTAATAAAATTTAACTGTTGGTTTTTAAATATTTTTAATTTTTTTATGTGTTAGTCTCATAGATTTTACATGGATAATTTAAAGAACTACAGAATTTGACATTAAGATCAAATAAAATTAAATACGTTGTAAGAGAATTATAACTTACATATTTAAATATAAAATCTTCATTAAAAAAATTTAAGTGAAAATCAGTGAAAACAAAAATTAGAAATATTATAACAATCACAATGATTTTCTTGATGGCATTTTCAATAGTTCCGAGCTTTTTCATTATTCCATCGAATGTTCATCCTACCAATAATTTTGAAAAGTTTGATGTTCAAGAACCTAGCTTGAAGTCATCTCAATTTATGCCGAGAACTATCCGAGTTGCGATTTATAATGAACCCAATATGACTGATCCCTATTATGTAACTGGAGGAGGAATTGTATCAAATAATTATACAGCTCTTAAGAGTTTATTAATAGGGGCAGGATATCAAGTAGATGAACTAACTTGTAATGATATTTTTAATCATAAATTAAAAACAGCTGATTATGATGTTTTTATAATGGTAGATAATAATCCAAGAGAAAATATCACAAATAATGTGAAAGAATTTTGGCTTGGTGGAGGGGGAATTATGAGTTTTGATGGCGCTATAAATTATATATGTTATGCAGGTATGCTTCCTCCAGATTCTGAAGGATCAGACGGTTATGGAATCTATTGGGGTTATCCAACTTTTGAAAATATTTCAGAGATCACTACTCGACACCCAGTTACAAAAACATATCAGATTGGTGATACATTTGGAGAAGATGAATACTTAAATTGGGCAGCATTCGATTGGGCTCAACTTATGACAACAAGTATAGCCTCGGATCTTGTAAAATTGGCTACTAACTTTGGTTTATCTAACGAAGCAACAGTTGTGGCTCACAACCCAAGTGCAAGGGGTGGAAGAGTTCTTCAAATGTTTGGTGATGGTAATATTATCGATGGAAATAGGTCTGATATCATAATAGATGCTATTGATTGGCTTTGTCCACGACCAAAAGGCCGTATTGTTTTTGATTTGTCACATTTTCCTTATTATGGAGTTGATCAATGGGATCAAGATGGCGGTTATGCTAATTACGGAGAAAGATATAATATCTGGCGAAATTATCTTGTTAATCATTCATATACTTTTGATAAACTTTATCCATCAAAATCTGGTAATCTTACCTCAAGTAATTTAGCTCCCTACGATATGGTAATTTTATGTACTCCTAATGAAAATTATACTGCTAGTGAAGTATCTAGTGTGATAAACTGGGTAAAAAATGGAGGAGGTCTTTTCGTAATAGGAGGACGTTATAATGTTGTTTTAGATCCAGATAAAAATATCAATTATTTACTTTCATTAACGGATCTTAAGATCAATTTGACTGATTCTGGTTCTAACATTATTGATTATCAAGTTGAGCATCCAACAGTAGAAGGATGTACAGAATTGGATTCTAATTTTTCCCCCGGGTTAATAAATTATAGTGGTAATGCCTTTCCTATCTGGGGAAATAGTAACAATACCATTGTAATTGGAGGTCAAGAGTATGGAAATGGACGTATTATTTTAAGTGGGGATATCTACTTTTTACGAATGGATACTATTGGTCTTCAAGATAATTTACAATTTGGTATTAATCTTGCTAATTGGCTCACTGCAAGTCAAGCTAAAATTCTTCTCTTTGTAAACGAACCATATAGCCCCAATTATTATAGAACTCCAGTAGTGCAAGCTTTGAATGATCTTAATGTTCCATTTTTCTTAACTTTTGACTATATATATCTTAATCTCTCATTATACAAATATAACTGGGAATTAGTCATTGTTGATCAACCTTGGTATCCAATGGATTTAGATATTTTTATCGATTATGTTGATTCAGGAGGGCGAATAATAATGTCAACATTTATGGTTGATGATAATCCTTCGCATCCTCTATGGGCTAAACTTGGTTTTAGTTTTGCGGCAAATGAGTTAACTCCCGTTCCTATTTATTTATGGAGTCCTAGTCATAGAATTTTTACAACTCCTGCTAACTATGGAGCTGCTAATTTTACATCTTTTATTGATTATGGTGATGTTGGAGATCTTCTTACAATCTATCCAAACGCTACTGCCTTAGCTGGATTTACCAATACAACACAAACAGGTAATGCTACAATTGTATTACGAAAAGATGGAAAAACCTTATTTAATGCCTATCTTATTGATCAATTTTCAGGGGATGTAGATGATTCTACCTATGAAGATCGTTTAGAGCTATGGATAAATGAAATAGCATATATGATGTATCGGAGTCTTGGAATTAGTATCAATACTCCTCTTGATTACCAGATTTTTGGAGCGAATATAACAGATTACTCTATAAATGTTGCTGGCATTTATCGTAATAAGATGTGGCATACATTTAATGATAGTTCAAAATATTATGTGACTTCAACAAGTGGCGAATTAAGTCAAGCAGGATGGGATGCATTATCAGATGGTAATGTATCTCTCAAATTCTACGTTAACAATTTAATTGGTTATCAGAAATATGATGAGGTTATTATTGTTAAAGACACAACTCCACCAACGATAAAGATTACTTCACCCATCACTGAGGAAAAATTCTTTAAAACACCTCCAGAATTTATCTTTGAAATCCGTGATCCTCATTTAGATAAAATGTGGTATACCATTAACAATGGTACAGCAAAATACTTTTTCACAACGAATGGATCAATCAGTACGCCTGCTTGGGAAGTATTGACTAAGGGTGATATAATTATAAACGTTTTTGCTAATGATACTGTCGGAAATGAAGCTTCAAAGTCAGTCTCTATTATAAAGAGTAAAAAGATGCCGCCAGGAATTCCCGGATACAGTTCCTATCTCATAATTGGCGTAATTAGTATTATATCATTGATAATTCTTGAAAAACAATTAAAGCGGATTAAATTTAAAAAATAAATTTTATTTAAATAGAATTTATTAACTATTTTTTTTTATTTTTTCTATTCTTATAAAGAAATGTAAACCTATTGACTTTAAGATATAATATTTAAACCCATGATTTCTATTGCTCTGAATTAGCTTTTGAAATAATTCTATTTATTAAAGTGTGAAAAATTATATAAAGATATGAAAAGGAATTCTTCAATTTGACATAATTAGACTGAATTGTTTAAATAAAGAATTGATTAATTAAGGAGACAACGTCTATTGTTAATTTGTTTAAACTTTAAGTTCAGATCACCTCTTATGCAGTTCCACAGAATTTTAGAATATTCTAAATAAAAATAAGATTACAAATGAGCTTCAAATAGCTTTATATAGTAAGAAATAATATTGGTGCATAATCCACTTAGAGTGTTGATATCCATGCATAAAAAAAATTTTAAAAAAGTAAATATTTTGGCACTTTTTGCAATATTCTTGTTCATATTCAGCATCAAATTTAATTATAATTGGATTGAAGATACAGATAATAATAATAGTAATTATAAACTGAAGGTTTCTTCATTAACATCTCCAATTTACATAGACAACTATCCAGAATTCCTAAATAACTGGACTTGGGCGCAAAGTCAACCATGGTTCGGAGGAGGTTCTGGAGATTCAGGTGATCCATATAGAATCGAAGATATAATAATAGATGGTGGTGGAATAGATGATTGTATTATAATTGCTAACTCAACTGCATATTTTACGATTCAAAACTGCACACTTTATGACGGAGTCGGAGGAATCTCATTATTCAATGTTACAAATGCATATATAGTCGAAAATAATTGTTCTAACAATGATTGGGGAATATATATAGAGGATGGTTCTCATAATAAAGTTGTACGAAATAATATATTTGGTACTTGGGCGTCCGGAATTTTCTTAAACTCAATTAATAACACGGTTATTGAAGACAATATTCTAGAAAATAATTGGCAAGGTATTTATTTAAACAACAGTAATTATAACAACATTTCAGGAAATACTGCACTTAAAAATGAGTGGAATGGAATTACATTAGTATCTGGTTGTGACTATAACAGAATCTCAGGAAATACAGTTTATAATAATACACATTTTGGAATTTATCAATCATCAAGTAACTTTAATCACCTTATAACAAATACAGTATATAATAACACACTTTGTGGAATTTATCTAAATTCTTGTGATTTTAATAATCTTACAGGAAATTCAGCATATAATAACAAATGGGACGGAATCAACAGTGATAATTGTAATCATAATAATTACGCATATAATAAAGCCTACAATAATACTTATGATGGAATTTATCTATATAATAGTGCGGGTAATAATATTACAGGAAATACAGTATATAATAATGGATTTAATGGAATTGTATTAGAAGGGAGTCTTTTCAATAAGATTGGAGAAAACATAATACATGACAACAGTTTGCATGGAGTTTTTTGTAATGAAAGCTCTTACAGTAGCGTTTATACAAACATAATACATGATAATAATGAAACAGGAATATATGTTAGTCTTAATTCCAACTTCAACTCTATTGGGGCAAATATATTCCTTAGAAACGGGAAACATGCTATTGATGATGGTTCGAATAATACGTGGAGTATGTATGAAGGAAATTACTGGGATAATCATACTGGTCCAGATATCAGCCCCAAGGATGGATTTGTCGATATACCATATGATATAAGCGGTTCTGCAAAGAGTATAGATTATAAACCTATAGCAGAGAATGGTCCTCCCGAAATATCTGTTGCTACACCTAATGTTGGTGATGTATTTGGCAATGAAAGTCCATCTTACACTGTCTCCTTCAGTGATCGTCATCTCTACGAGACATGGTACACTATCAATGGGGGTGTTAGATATAATGTGGTATACTATGAATGGTATAGCACATTTACTAACATTAATGGAAAAATAGAACAATCTAATTGGGATACATTTCCTGATGGCAATGTTATTCTTACCTTCTATGCAAAGGATCGAATAGGTTATATAAAATCAACTGAAGTCGTAATAATAAAAGACACTTGTGTACCAATTATTATAATTAAGAACCCGATTGCGGGTGAATCGTTCGGTAAGAATGCACCTTCTTTTGAGCTAAATATTACTGAAATCAATTTAGATGAAATTTGGTATACCGTAGGAGATTCACCAGCTACTTATTTTGCTAAGCTTAATGATACAATTGAACAATCAGCATGGTCTACACTACCCAACGGAGAGATTACAATTACTTTTTATGCAATTGATAAAGCAGGAAATGTAGGTTCCAACAATATTACAATAATTAAGAAAAAACCAATTAAGGAAATCGGGTTAGATTATTTCACAACTAATCTCCTAATTTCACTAATATCTAGCATAGCACTTATAGCTATAGGTATTAGAATCTATAATAAAAAGCATATAATTTCCTAATAGAATTAAATTTTCACTTTTTCTATTTATTTTATCTGCCCTAAATGATAATTGCTTTCTAAGATTCATTCGAATTTTTACTAACAAAAAGTATATTTTCCGATTAAAAAGTGTTTTTTAGTGATTTCATATGAAAGTAATCTTTTTATATCAATAACTCGAAGTATTCATAAATTAAGTTCTTTTAAACAAAAAATAACAAATTTGTAAGTGGTAAAAAGTATGCCTTTAATTGGACATCTATTTTATGGATTTTGTTTATTAATCCCATTAATGTATTATTCGAAAAATAAATTTAGTTATAAAATTGCTTTCATTTTTTTAATGAACCAAATTTACGGACCCGATATGGTTGCTCTTTTCTTTATAACACCGTTTCATTGTATAATCGGTTTTCTTATACTAGCTATTCCCTATTCATTAATTTTTTCTTATGGATCTAGATTTTCTTTAGTTAAATCGGCAAATGGATTTCCTTTGAAGCTAGTAGATGATGGGAAAAGAGAAATAAATTGGAAAAATGCATACTGTGTAACAGCTGCAGGTGGATTTTCTCATTTTTTCATAGATCAATTTTTTCATAGAGAATTGGAAATGAATTTATTTGATAGTTTATGGTTTAATATCAAATTACCACATGTTGATATAATGGAATGGAGCGGAGATTTATATCATTATTATACTCCTTTACGGCTTGCTAGTGAATTTCTTATAGTTATTTCAATTATTCTCGCATTATACTTTTTTATGAAGGGATGGAAAGAAACCTCAAAGTTATTTTTAATTTTTTCAGGGCTTTCTCTTGCATTAATGATAATTAACCCATTATTTTTCCAAGGTGAACGTGAATTGTCTGTTTTTTTTGAAATTGCTATTTACATATTATTACCTTTATTTCTGCTTTTATATGCTGCTCGAGATGTTGAAGATCACCCTATAGAAACTCCTCGTGAGTCAAACATGGAACCACAAAAACGATTAAATATCATGGCTATTGTTTGTATTACTTTTGCAATATTTCTAACTATATATTCTATCGCTGCAGTGGTTATGTCAGAATTCATTGCTGAACTCCTCATGGATTCACCAACTTCTGAAATTATTACTTCAGTAACAATATTTGGATACTTTTATGGTA
>SMTZ1_10006348_pt1 | contig 22686 bp, 25 predicted proteins | sample DeeMarSWOR136_30_FD_25667 | JGI IMG/M metagenome (IMG submission 25667) | reverse complement strand
GGAAGTGTTTAGCTGTGATTCTGAGGTTAGCGCCGAAGTAGGTGTGTATCTCGTTGGCGCCGTCGACGCTTATACTGATATAGGCCTGGCCAGACTCCTCGCCGGGGACGATGAGGACGCCGCTGAAGTCGACGCCCTCGTCCCCGAGGATGCTTATCTGCTGCTCCGCGATAGAGTCCTCCCCCAGCGCACCGATGAACGCGACTCGCCTAGGTCCCAGCAGCCGCGCCGCGGCCACCGCCACGTTGGCGGCGGTGCCTCCCGACACGCGCTGTATCTCCTTCACGGGGACCTCCTCGCCTGTCCTGGGGAGCCTCTCCATGAACAGGTTGATGTCCCAGTTAATGGCGCCACAACAGATGAGGTCTACCATCTAACCCCGGGCCACCCTATCCATTATAAGCCCGTGGAAACATTTAGCGTCTACCTCTACGATCACCTCGGCGTAGGCCTCCTCCTCCACGATCCTGTGGTGCCGCCGCTCGACGACGGTCATGCCCCTGGTTAGCTCCCCGTAGGCCTCCACGTCCACCCTGCATCTCCGGGTTTTGAATATGGTGGGGTCGACGAGGTACGCCACGGCCATGGGGTCGTGGAGGCTGAAGCCGTTGAACCGCTCCACGATGCCTCTGCAGAGGTCGACTACGAGCTGGGAGCGTCTGGTGCCCAGCGCCTCTATCTCGTTGAACATCTCGACACTCATACGGTTGTCGGGGTGGGTCGTGGTGTCGAGGCCGGCACATACCATGGGGATGCCGCTGTTGAAGACTATCTTCGCCGCGTCCGGGTCGTGCCACACGTTGAACTCAGCCACGGCGCTCACGTTCCCATGTCCATAAGAGGTAAGGTTGTACGCCCCTCCCATTATTACGAGGCCTTTCACCTTCGATGGAAGCTCGGGATCGCCGACCACAGCAGCGGCGACGTTGGTTAGTGGGCCTACGGCGACGAGGGTCAGTTCCTTGCCCAGCTCATCGACTTTCTGGTGGATCATCTGGACGGCACTCCTGTCGTCAGACTTCATCATGGGCTCGGGGAGGGAGGCGCCGCCTAGGCCGGTCTCTCCGTGGACCTCCTCGGCGTGCCTAATCCCCCTCACGAGGGGCCTCACAGCGCCTCCACAGACGGGGACGTCTGTCCTCCTCAGGAACTCCAGGAGCTGCTTGGCGTTCCTGTGCCCCTTCTCTTGGCTGACGTTCCCCACGACGGTTGTGACGGCCTCCACCGTGAGCTCCGGGCTACCGAACGCCAAGAGGAATGCCAGGGCGTCGTCCACCCCGGGGTCGGTGTCGAGAATTATGTGCTTCAACGTCATCCACTTCGGTTCTCTAATGCATGCCTGTAAAAGCTTTCCCAGAGCAGCCGGTTGAAAACTCTTTATCTAGCCACGTGAATTGTTGAGCCATGATCGTCTGCGAACACTCCAAGGTTGAACTCACCGAGAACGGCTGGAGCATTAAGATTCCGCCCAAAGTCGGCGGTGTCATAGGCGTCTTCCCTGGGCAGACGCTGTTCGGCTACATAGAGCCAGAGACTGGCAGGCTGCTATTGTCGCCCCTCCGGCTGACTTCAACGGTGAGCTACTTCAGGATGTTTCTGGACGACGTCAGGGGGAGCCTCGCCGGCGTCACGGAGCTCTTCAGCAAGAGGGGCCTCAACATATTGACCGGCGGCGCCTTCGGGTTCAGCAACATCTGGGTCTCGGAGTTCTTGGTGGACTTCGCGGACTCGGCCTCGCCGGACGAGGTGATGGCCGAGATCAGCGACATGGGCGGGTTCGTGACCAGCAGGGAGATAACGGAGCTGTTCCCTGTCTCGTTCAACCTCTCAGCCACATACATGGTTGAGGCCGACGATGGGGACTGGGTGAAGGTGGTCTCCGACGAACCAGCGGAGGCCCAAGTGAAGAGAGCGAAGTACGCGGTGGTCAAGGCTTGGCCCAGGATAAGGGCGATGTTCATAGACTTCTTCCCCCCAGACAGCGGCCTCGTCCACATAAGGGCGAGGATCAAGGACGTCCCGGGGTCGCTGAAGAAGCTCACAGAGGTGATTGGGTCCCAGGTCAATCTCAACGCCCTCGACGAGCTCCACCACGACGAAGTCTCGGGGGTGTGGAACGCCTATGGAGAACTCGTAATAGGGGAGCTGGGCGACCTCCTAGTCCGGGCCAGTAGAATAGGTAATTCCTCCAACCCAATACTCTTATATAGGATTACCCCCTTGTTGCCGTACATTCGGCGGTGTCATCAATGCGCCAATTTCCCTCAACCAGAGCCAGCTTGAAGATCTGCGCAGAATAGTTCTTCGAACCATATCCAAGGACCAAGTCCTCCTCCATCACCTCTGTTCTTCGTGAGGTGAGCCGCAGGTACAACGTGCCCATAGAGGAGCTGCGGTTCCACGCCCAGGCGCTGAGGAGCCTGAAGCTAATCGACTACGGTGAGCCCCCCCGCTTCAAGGGGGTGGAGCTAACGGAGCTCGGGATGTTCATAACTAACCTCACGACTGAGGACGAGCCCATACTGGCGGGCGACCTCGTCCAGACCAAGACAGGCGTGAAGCCCTTGGGCCAGCTGCTGAAGGACATCAGGAGGAAAGTCCTCCAGATGGTGGCCGAGGCGGGCAGCGGCCACCTCGGCGCCAGCATGAGCATAGTCGATATACTCGCCATACTCTACTTCATGAAGATGCAGCACGACCCCTCGAACCCCGACTGGGCGGAGCGGGACAGGCTCATACTCAGCAAGGGGCACGCCGCGCCCGCCCTCTACGCCGTACTCAGCGAGGCAGGCTACTTCCCGGAGGAGGAACTCAACACGTTGAGGGAGCTGGACAGCAGGCTGCACGGCCACCCCGACACAATCACGCCGGGAGTGGACGTGGACACGGGCTCACTTGGACAAGGCCTCAGCGTTGCGGTGGGGATGGCGCTCGCAGCCAAGATGGATGAAGCGTCCTACAGGATCTACGTGGTCCTGGGCGACGGCGAACTCAACGAGGGCCAGGTCTGGGAGGCCGCTATGACGGCGGCCCACTACGGCCTCGACAACATAGTCGTCATCGTCGACAGGAACCAGTACCAGCTCACGGGCACGACTGAGCAGGTGAAGACCGTGGAGCCGGTGTCAGAGAAGTGGCGCGCCTTCGGCTGGAACGTAATGAACGTCAGCGGCCACGACGTCTACGCCGTCCTCGACGCCTTGGAGGTATGCGAGCACACGAAGGGCAGGCCCCACGTCATCGTCGCCAAGACTACCAAAGGCAAAGGCGTGAGCTTCATGGAGGGCAACAGGTTCAGCCGCAGCGTGCCCAACGCATCCCAGCTACGGCAGGCACTGGAGGAGCTGGAGAGGGACTAGCCTTGCAGCTCAAGGCCCAGGTCGAGTACTTCGGCCGAGCACTGGTGGAGAAGGGAGCCACAGACCCTGACCTCGTCGTCCTCGACGCCGACGTCTCGGATTCCACGAAGACGGGGTTCTTCCAGGAGGCCTACCCGGACAGGTTCATCCAGGTGGGGATAAGCGAGCAGGACCTCGTGGGGGTGGCTTCGGGCCTAGCCGTCTCGGGGAAGACTCCCGTCGCGGCCGCTTTCGCCACATTCATCGTGGGCAGGGCGTGGGAGCAAGTGTTGAACACCGTCGCCAGGCAGAACCTAAACGTCAAGCTGGTTGGGACTCACAGCGGGCTTTCGCCCAGCGCCGACGGCGAGTCCCACCAGTCCATAGCCGACATTGCCGCGGTGAGGGTCATACCATACATCTCCGTCGTGGTGCCGGCGGACGCGCCCGCGGCGGGATGCCTGACGAGGGAGATGATTGATCGCAGGGGACCCGTCTACCTCAGATTACCTAGGGGGGCAACCCCCACTATATACCCCGACGACGTTGAACTCAGCATCGGAAGAGCGGAGACCATCACGGAGGGGAGCGACGTGGCCGTCGTCGCCGCCGGAAACATGGTCCACGTCGCGCTGCAGGCCGCGGAGTCCCTGCGGGGGAACGGGGTGGAGGCCAAGGTCGTCGACATGCACACAGTGAAGCCGCTGGACACGTCGGCGGTGGTCGAGTCTGCGAAGGAAACCGGAGCCGTGGTGACTGTCGAGGAGCATAGCGTCCTCGGGGGCCTGGGGGGAGCCGTCTCGGAGGTCCTCTCCGAGAACTATCCCACGCCACTCAGAAGGGTGGGGGTCATGGACAGGTTCGGCGTGTCCAGTAGGAACTACCAGCGGCTGCTGGAGAGGTACGGCTTGACGCCGACGGCGGTGGCCGAGGCAGCCAAGCAAGCGTTGGAGGCGAAGAAGAAGTGACGATAATAAAGATATCTGACAAGATCAGGCTAGCGTCTAAGCATAGCCCAGACCACAGAACAGTCGTGGAGGTGGGCCCCCACAGGGTAGGGGGAGAACAGGTGGTTGTGATAGCGGGGCCCTGCAGCGTAGAATCAAGAGACCAGCTCATAGAGACGGCGAGGATAGCGAAGGAGGCCGGGTGCCACATGCTGAGAGGCGGGGCGTTCAAGCCACGGACCCTGCCCTACAGCTTCCAGGGGCTCGGCGAGGAGGGGCTGAAGATACTGGCTGAGGCGCGGGAAGAGACTAGACTGCCTGTAGTGACCGAGGTGCTCGCCCCAAGCGACGTGGAGCTGGTGGAGAGCTACGCAGACGTGCTGCAGATAGGCGCCAGGAACATGCAGAACTACCCCCTGCTTCGCAGGGTCGGATCCTCTGAGAAGCCCGTTCTGCTCAAGAGAGGGATGGCCGCCACCATGGAGGAGTGGCTGGGCTGCGCGGAGTACATACTCAACGAGGGAAACCAGAGAGTCATACTGTGCGAGAGGGGCGTCAGAGGGTTCAGCAAGGTTACACGGAACACCCTAGATGTCTCAGCCGTCCCTATGATACACCAGTCGAGCCACCTGCCTGTGGTGATCGACCCCAGCCACGGCACCGGCGTCAGGAGCCTCGTGGCCCCGATGGCGTTGGCCGGCGTCGCCGCCGGCGCCGACGGCGTCATGGTTGAGGTGCACCCGCGCCCAGAGGAGGCGCTGAGCGACGGAGACCAGAGCCTCAGGCCGCCGGAACTCACAGAGCTCATGAACCAGATCAGGAAAGTGGCCAACGCAGTCGGGAGAAGCGTCTAGTATGAGCCTAGTCGAATATGCTGCCGCGGAGGTTAGGCTCGGCGACCGAGGATATAAGATATATGTAGGGGAGGGGCTGTCAGGTAGGCTCGGGGAGATCATAGCCGCGTCTAAGCCGGAGGCTACGGGCTGCGTCGTGGTCACGTCAGAGCCCATCGACGGGCTCTATGGGGAGGCCGTGGCCGCCGGCCTGGGAGGCTTCGACCCCAGAACTCTTGTGGTTCCTGACGGCGAGATTGCTAAGGAATGGGAGAACGCGGGCACCCTCTTGGGCAGCTTCCTGGACGCAGGCCTAGACAGGAACGGCGTAGTCGTCGCGCTGGGAGGCGGAGCCGTGGGTGACCTCGCCGGGTTCGCGGCCTCTATATATATGAGAGGCGTCGCCGTGGTCCAGGTTCCGACGACGCTTCTGGGCATGGTGGACAGCGGCATAGGCGGCAAGACCGCCGTGAACCACGTCAAGGGAAAGAACATGATAGGGAGCTTCCACCAGCCCGTCGCGGTGGTCGCCGACCCCCTCCTCCTGTGTAGCCTTCCCATGAGGGAGGTCAGATCGGGGCTGGCGGAGGTGGTCAAGCACGGCATGATAGCCGACGAGGCACTGTTCAGGTACGTAGAGGAGAACACAGGACACATTCTAAGGCTCGACCCGGAGTGTATGAGCTATGTGATCGGCAGAAACGCGTCTATCAAGGCGAGGTACGTAGAGAAGGACGAGCGGGACGACAAGGGAGTAAGGGCTGCGCTCAACTACGGACACACCCTGGGCCACGCCGCCGAGAGGCTGGCGAGCCCGAGGCTCAGGCACGGCGAGGCTGTGTCCATTGGCATGGTGTACGCCGCCGATCTAGCCGTAAGATTGGGGTTAATGGACCAAGGAGAAGCCCAAGCACAGAGACGGGTACTGGAGGAGCTCGGCCTCCCCACCAAGCTGCACATTTTGAAGGCAGACGAACTCATCCGGTACATGAGGCGAGACAAGAAGGCAGAAGGAGGAAGGATCAGGATGGTACTACCCACAGGGATAGGTAGCCCACCCACACAGAGAACGGTAGAGGAGGCAAAGCTGATGGAGGCTCTGGAGGCAGCCACGTGAAGCCGTTAATATGCGTCGCCGTTACAGCCCAAGACACGGAGCAAACCCTGACTTGGGTCAGGGGGCTATCGTCTCCAGACCTTATAGAGATCAGGTTCGACTACTGTGACGAGCCCATAGACCCACACAGGATCAAGGGTGCGACCGATGCGCCGCTGATAGCCACCAACCGACCTGCGTACCAGGGAGGGCTCTCTAAGGAAGCCGAGGAGAAGAGGCTCGGGAGGCTGTACGAGGCGTGTGAAGCCGGTTTCGAGTACGCCGACGTGGAGTTGGCGGCCCCAAACATTGGTGACGCCGTCGAGCACATGCACGACCTGGGCTCCAAGTGTATCCTGTCCCACCACGACTTCGAGGCCACGCCTACGCTGGAGGAGCTTAACCGCCTCAACGAACGAGCTGAGTATTTGGGCGCAGACATAGTAAAGCTGGTGGGCACAGCCAACGGCTACGGCGACAACTTGGTATACCTCGCCTACTTGTCGGGGAAGCCTGGGAACGTCAGCTTCGGGATGGGGTTGCACGGAGTCCCTTCGAGGGGGCGCCTTCACCTACGCGTCAACCGTGGAGGGGGAGGAGAGCGCCCCGGGGCAGCTGACGCTCCAGAAGATGCGTGAACTCTACGAGGCCATGGGGGTGGGGCGGTGAAGCTGTGCTACATCGTCGGCCACCCGGTAGCACACTCCATGAGCCCAGCGATGCACAACGCCGCGTTCGAGGCCCTCGGGCTCGACGCGGAGTACAGGCTGGCGCCGGTGAAACCGGGGCAGTTAAAGGAATTCATCGATAGACTCAGAGAAGACGAGGTCATGGGCGCCAGCGTGACCATCCCCCACAAGGTGGAGGTCATGATGCACCTCGACCACATCGACGAGACGGCCCGAGCGATAGGGGCGGTGAACACCATCGTCAACAGAGAAAGCAGGCTGTGCGGCCACAACACAGACGGCACGGGAGGCGTGGAGGCCCTCACTGAGGAGTATGGCAGCCTGGAAGGCAGAAACGTGACCATACTGGGGGCAGGCGGCGCGTCACGGGCCATAACATATCAGGTCTCTCGTGTAGACTGTAGAGTGACGGTGCTGAACAGGAGCGTCGAGAGAGCGAGGAACCTGGTGGACTACCTGAGGCCCCATGCCTTGGCTGAACTATGGTACGGCGGCCTCGCTCAGCTACCCGCCGTCATCGAAGACACAGATGTACTTATCAACACAACCTCCGTGGGCATGAGCCCGAACGTGTCTGAATCACCCGTCCCCGAGGGGCTTCTCCACAGCGGCCTGTTCGTCTACGATGTTGTGTATAATCCCATTAAGACCAAGCTGCTGATAGACGCGGAGGCCAAGGGCGCAGGAACTCTCAGCGGCGTCAAGATGCTCGTCTATCAAGGAGCCGAGGCGTTCCGCATGTGGACGGGGGTCGAGCCACCGGTTGAGCTAATGCAACGGGTCGTCGAGGAGAAGCTGGGGGCGTGAGGCCTTGAACGTCGCTCTCTACGGTTTCATGGGCGTCGGCAAGTCCACCGTCGGCAAGGCGCTGTCGGAGAGGCTGGGCTATGGTTTCGTAGACATGGATGAGATGATCGAGAGACGCACCGGGGCGAAGATAAAGGACATATTCGCGGCGGAGGGAGAGAAGGGGTTCAGAGCCCTTGAGAAGGAGGTCGCCAAGGAGGTGGCGAAGAGAGACTGCCAAGTGATAGCTTGCGGTGGGGGCGCAGTCCTGAACCCGGAGAACGCCGAGGCGCTGAGGAGCAACTCGGTGCTCGTCCTCCTCACCGCGTCCATCGACGAGATCATGGAGAGGACGAGGGACAGCGACGTGAGGCCACTGCTCAACGTCGACGACGCGCGAGCCGAGGTAGAGGCCCTGCTGAGGGAGAGGATGCCGCTGTACCTAGAGGCCGCTGACCTCGTCATGGACACCACGGGGGCGTCGCCGACGCAGCTGGCGGCAGAGATAGCCGCAGCGCTAGGGGTGTCGACGTGAAGGCTCAGATGGGCCCAGCTCAGGTGAGAGGCCGGGTCACGGCGCCTTCATCTAAGAGCATGACACACAGGATGACGATCCTTGGCGCGCTCGCCGAGGGAAGAACGACGATAAGACGCCCCCTGGTGTGCGACGACACGTTGGCGACGCTGAACGCGGTGAAGATGCTGGGTGCAAAGGTAAAGGCCGGTGAAGACGAGTGGATCGTCGAGGGGGGCAGCCTCGAGGCGCCCGGTGAAGCCATACACTGCGGCGAGTCAGGGACCACCCTCAGGTTGATGACGGCCGTCTGCGCCTTCACGGATGGCTGCGTAACGTTGACGACAGGCCCCTCTCTATCAAGAAGGCCTATGAGACCCCTGCTAGATGCCCTCAACAGCCTGGGCGTCGATGCCAACGGCGAGGCCGGTTACCCGCCCATCACCGTGTGCGGGAAGGGAGGGATCAGCGGGGGAGAGGCGATGCTTCCCGGCCACGTGAGCTCGCAGTTCGTTTCTGCGTTGTTGTTGGTCTCCCCCATGACGATGAGCCCCCTCACGATAAGGGTCACCACGCCTCTACAGTCCTGGCCATACGTCGAGATGACCATGGACGCCATGGAGTCATTCGGGGTGAAGGCGTCGGCGTCCCCCGGGAGGGACATGTTCACCGCACCAACAGAAAAGTACAGGGCCTCGAAGGTGAACGTCGAGGGGGACTGGTCTTCGGCGTCCTACCTCTTGGCCGCCGGCGCCTTAGGAGGCGAGGTGACCGTGGAGAACCTGGACGCCGATAGCAGCCAAGCCGACACAGCGATACTAGACATATTGTCTAGGATGGGGGCCGAGTTGACCGTCAAGGGTGACGATGTGATCTGCAGCAGGGGCCAGTTGAAGGCTGTGAAAGCCGACTTCTCAGACTACCCTGACCTCTTCCCCATCGTTTCGGCGCTATGCAGCGTGGCGGAGGGGACCAGCGAGCTCACCGGCCTGGGAAGGCTCAGGCTGAAGGAGTCGGATAGGGTGGCAGCCATGGCCGAGGGGCTGACGAGGATGGGCGCAAATGTGGCTGAGGACGACGGCGTAGTCAAGATCACCGGAGGGACGATGAGGGGAGCCGAGTTGAACCCGTATAACGATCACAGGATAGCCATGAGCCTGGGGATACTAGCCCTAGCCGCGGAGGGAGACACTGTCATCCTAGATGCCGGGTGCGTCACCAAGTCGTACCCCGGCTTCTGGGATCACCTCGAAAGACTCGGCGTAAAAATTAGGAGGATAGATGATGAGTAACACAATTGGTAGACTGTACAGAGTCACGAGCTTCGGGGAGAGCTACGGCAGATGCGTGGGCGTAGTCGTAGACGGGTGCCCAGCCGGCCACAGGCTCGACCTTGAGCACATGCAGGCTGAGCTGGACCGCAGAAGGCCTGGGCAGAGCGGCGTCTCCACCACGCGTGATGAGGAGGATAAGGTCGAGGTCCTATCGGGGGTCTTCAACGGCGTCACCACAGGTGCCCCCGTCTGCATGCTCGTGTGGAACCGGGAGATGGACTCCACGAGATACGAGGAGCTAAGGTGGACGCCGCGGCCCGGGCACGCGGACTATACGGCGGAGAAGAGGTACGGCGGCCACCAGGACTACAGGGGCGGGGGACGGTTCTCAGGCAGGATCACTGCCGGCTACGTGATGGCGGGAGCCCTCGCGAAACAGATTCTAGCGGCCACCCACGGCATCGAGGTCCTGGGGTACACGATCCAGATAGGCTCGACAACAACCCCCGACGTATCACTCGACAAAGTGAGAGAAAACACGGAGAGAAACCCGGTCCGATGCCCGGACCCCCAAACAGCCAGAGAGATGGAGAGGGAAATACTGAAGGCGCGGGGCGGGGGGGACAGCCTAGGCGGGACTGTTAGATGCGTCGTCTTGAATGTACCTCCCGGCGTCGGACAGCCCGTCTTCAACACCCTTGAGGGAGACCTGGCTAAAGCTCTCTTCGGTGTCCCGGCGGTGAAGGCCGTCGAGTTCGGTGCAGGCGCAGCGCTGGCATCCATGAGAGGCTCAGAGAGCAACGACCCCTACAAGATTGTGAGGGGCGAGGTCGAGACGACGTCCAACAACATGGGGGGCGTGCTGGGCGGAGTCTCCAACGGAGCCCCCATCGATATGACCGTCACCTTCAAACCAACCCCCAGCGTATCCCGGCCTCAGCAGACAGTCGACCTCAAGACGTTGAAGGAGACCACTATAACCATAGAGGGGAGGCACGACCCCTGCATAGTGCCGAGGGTGGTGCCGGTCGTGGAGAGCGTGGCGGCCATGGTGATCCTCGACCACATGCTGCAGAGAGGACACGTAAGACAGGTTTTAAGTGAATAGGATGAGCTACACGGAGGAGATAGGCCCGCTGAGGGACGAGATCAACAGGCTCAACGAGGAGATACTGGAGAAGATAAGCGAACGCGTAAAGGTCGCGATCAGTATAGGCGAGGCGAAGAAGAGGCACGGAATGCCCGTAGTAGACCGCGCACGGGAGGAGACCGTCCTAAACCATATGGAAGGCCTCGCCGCTGACCGCGGCCTGTTCAGGGAGATCATCGATCTCTGCGTCAGGGCCGAGGAGGAGCACGCATGAGGGTGGCGTTCCAGGGGGAGCGAGGCGCCTACAGCGAGGAAGCCATAATGGCCCACTGGGGCGAAGCCGCCGAGCCGCTGCCCCGCCCCTATCTGCCCGACGTCTTCGACGCAGTCGAGGAGGGAGACGCGGACCTTGGGCTCGTACCCGTAGAGAACAGCATTGAGGGGAGCATAGTCAGGACCTTCGACCTACTCAACGAGCGCACTCTGAGGGCCCAAGGAGAGACGGTCCTTAGGATAGTCCACTGCCTGATAGCTAACTCCGGTGTCGAGGCCGGGGACGTGAAGAGGGTCTTCAGCCATCCCCAGGCCCTTGGGCAGAGCAGGGAGTACTTGGAGAGGAGAGGCCTCGAGCCCGTCGGTGCCTACGATACGGCTGGCAGCGTCAAGATGATCAAGGAGCAGGGCCTCATGGACGCGGCGGCCATCGCGAGCCAGAGAGCAGCCGAGGTGTACGGCATGAACGTCCTCGAGAAGGGGATCGAGACCCACAAGGAGAACTACACCCGGTTCCTAGTCATCGGCAGGGAGGAACCCAAGCCCACAGGCGTCGACAAGACCAGCCTGGCTTTCGTGGTGGAGCACAGGCCAGGAACCCTCGTGAAGGCCCTGGACACCCTCGCCAAGAGACGCATTAACCTGTGCAAGATAGAGTCGAGGCCCCTTGTGGGGACGCCTTGGGAGTACATCTTCTTCATCGACTTCCACGGCCACGTAGAGGACCCCAAGGTCGACAAGGCTCTCGTTGAGCTCCGGGGCCAGACGAGGTACATCAAGCACCTGGGCTCCTATCCCCGTTTCACCGGGTAGCCTCGGGCAGCCAGGCCTGCCCTAAACCGTAAAATACCTCGCAGCCGCAACAGCCTCGTCTAAGTTGAAGGCAGCTGTCATCGGCGCCGAGGGGAAGATGGGGCGGTGGCTCGTCAATCACCTTGCTGGCCAGGGATACACGGTGCACCCGGTAGACCTGAGACGGGGTTTAGGGGAGAGGGAGCTAGGGACTGCGGACCTGGTGGTGGTCTCGGTGCCGATTCGGGCCACGCCGAGGGTCCTGTATGAGGCCTCCAGCCACATGAAGCTAGGGACCGTCCTAGCGGAGATTGCTTCTCTCAAGGAGGGCACCGTGGAGCCGCTCATAGAGTCCGCTGAAAAAGGGCTCGTCCCTCTGTGTGTACACCCCATGTTCGGCCCGTCGACCGTGAGGCTGGACAACAAGGCGGTGGCCCTGGTCCCGCTGGTGGACCCGAGGCGTGAGGCGGATCTCGCTGGGAGCCTCTTCCCCGGCGCAGACCTAGTGATCGTGGACGCTGAGGCCCACGACGAATACATGGCGGCCGTCATCTCGCTGCCTTACCTCGTCAACATGGCCTTCGCTAGGGCCCTGGAGGGCATGGACCTTGAGAAGCTGCGGAAGCTCGGGGGCACCACGTACACCCTTCAGTACGTCCTCGCCCAGAGCGTCGTATCGGAGAAGACGGGGCTCGTGGAGCCCCTCCTATCCCAGAACAGGCACCTGGAACGGATGCGGAAGGGGTTCCTGGAGGCGATGAAACAGGTGGCGGGATCGGTAAATGAGGAAGGTTTCACGGAGACTCACGCAGAGACACGGCGAATTCTGGAGGCCGACCCGTCTTACGTCTACGCCGACGAGAGCCGTCGACGAGCGTACGACGCCGTCAAGGATCACGGCTTTAAAAACATGGGCAGCCATGATTAACCCATGATAAGTCTAAGCGACGTGTACGCAGCGAGGAGGAGGGTGTCAAGGTGGGCTAGGAGGACGCCCATGGAGCACTCCCCCGGCCTCAGTGGCGTATGCGGCGGCGACGTGTGGCTCAAACTGGAGAACCAGCAGGTCACGGGCAGCTTCAAGATAAGGGGGGCCACCAACAAGATACTCCTGCTCTCGGAGGAGGAGCGAGGCAGGGGTGTGGTGGCTGCTTCCTCGGGCAACCACGCCCAGGGGGTGGGCTACGCGGCTCGTGAGCTGGGCGTCAGAGCCACGGTAGTTGTGCCTGAGCTTACACCGAGTGTGAAGATCGACGCCATAAGGAGGTACGGCGTCGAGTTGATAATCGAGGGAGACGAGTACATGGACTCCGAGCGCCTGGCGAGAAGCATAGAGAGGGAGGAGGGGAAGACCTTCGTCTCGGCGTACAACGACGCCCATCTCATCATGGGCCAGGCCACCGTCGGCCTGGAGATGGTGGAGGACGCCCCGGACCTCGACGCCGTCCTCGTCCCAGTGGGCGGCGGAGGCCTAGTGTCGGGCGTCGCCTCGGTCTTCAAGCAGATAGGAGACGCCGAGATCATAGGCGTCCAGTCGGTGGCGAGCCCCGTCATGTACGAGTGCGTCAAGAGAGGCGAGATATTCGACATGCCCCTGGAGGACTCCGTAGCCGAGGGGCTGCACGGCGGCCTGGAGCAGGGCAGCGTCTCCTTCGACATCTGCAGGGAACTCATAGACGACTGGTTGATCCTAGAGGAGGAGGACATCCTGGCGGCTATAGGCTACATGCTGCACGAGCACCACATGCTCGTCGAGGGCGCAGCCGCCGTGGGGCCGGCGGCAATAATAACGCAACCGAAGCGTTTCAAGAACAAGAGGGTGGGCGTCGTGATAAGCGGCGGGAACATATCTATGGAGGTACTGAGGAGGGTAGTCTAGCCCTCTTTCTCCTCAAGCTGCTTCCTAATCATCCTCAGGGTGGCAAGTATCTCCCTGTTTACGTCGTCGGGGCTGAGCGGCTCGTGGTCCGAGTTTAGCTCCGTGGTCGTCACATACGTCCCTCGGAGCTTCCTCAGCTCCTGGAGTATGTAGTCCCTGACCTCGTCGTAGAAGACGATGCCCTCCATGGTCTCCTCGGGCCCCCTTTGGTCCTGCCCCGAGTACCCGGCGGTCTCGATGTGCACAGAGCCTATACCGAAGAACCTGTCGTAGACGCCTGCGACGCTGCTGATGTTGGTGATGGTCCTGAAGGGTACATGGTTCTGGGTGACGGTGAACAACCCCTTCTTGACGTAGATCTCGGGCATTGCCTCCCCCGACTTGGCTATGACGGAGTACTCGATGGTGTCTACGTAGAAGGGGATAACGACGAGGGCTGGGACCAGCCACAACATGTTAACCACCAGGGTCCACCACATTACCGGACCCAGCCACTTGTCGAACAACGCGGTCAGGTCCGGGATCTCCTCTGGGTCGACGCTGTGGATCGCGGATGCGCCGAAATAGAAGGTGAGAACGGCGAGACACCACACGAGAACCGCGACGTTTATAGACTTCACCCACAGCTTGTGGATGAATGCCCGCGAGGGCCTGAACACCTTCCCACTTCGAATGTTCTCCATGGGGGGCCTGATAACCTTAACCTCCACATCACCCATCATACTCACTCCCTGTTCCTCTGGTAGCGAGGCGACTCCTTGGCCGCCAACTTGTTGAACACGGCTATAGACTTCTCGGTCATGGGGAGCCCCTGCTCGTCTGGCCTTAACTCTATAGCGTATTCATCGATTATTACGTCTAGTGCCTCCTGGCACTCGGCCTCCTTGGGGCACCTTGGGCAGGACTCGCCGCCGTACGACTCGTGCTTGTACCAGACGATTATCCCCATCTTCTCCGTGTACACGATGTACACCTGCGCGTTGGCCTGGTAGTCGAACCCGATCAGCAGCCCCTTGTAGTCCAGGAGGCTCTCGACGTCGAGGCGGTGGCTGACCGCATGGTTCTCGAGGGTGTCGCTGATCTTCTTACGGGCCCTGTTCAGGACCCTCGAGACGTAGGCGGGGGTCCAGCCCTCCTCGCTCTCGTCTGCGATGACGCTCGTCGGCTTACCTCTCTGGAACTCCAGCCAGACCTTTGCCTCGTGCGCCGACAGCAAACCCATGTCACGACCTCTCCCAGCCGACTCCGCGGCTGCCCCCTTTTTTACACTGAAACATGGTAAAGATATCTCTGTAAAAATACTTCCCCAGAGACAGATGACTCCCAATTACATAAAAAAGGAAAATGTCTCCTACGTCTTGGATCATCATCGCTGATTTACCTGTTTCACCTTCATTTGCCGTCCCAGGCAACGTAACTATTGATGAGATCCCAGTTTTTGACCCAGAGAGGTTCATACCCTCTCCGGGTCGGCGTCCAGCGGCTTCTGGGGAGAAGAAAGCCGTAGTAGGCATGTCTATCATTCGGATCTAAGCGCCTCCACGGGGTGAAGCCTGGACGCCCTCCACGCCGGGTATAGCCCTGAGAGCGATGTTGTTACTATCGCGAAAACGACTACACCCAGACCAAGGTACATGGAGCTTGACACGGGCATGTCTATGGCCTTACCTATGACGTTCCCGAGGGCAAAGCCTATGGCGGCCCCCATGGTGCCTCCGATCAGGCCCGTGACCATCGCCTCTGACAGGAACATGAGAAGGACGTCGCCGCTCCTGCAGCCGATGGCCTTGAGTATGCCTATTTCCCTCGTGCGCTCCATGACGCTTATCGTCATGGTGTTGATGATGCCGACGCCTGCCACGACGAGGCTAATCGCGGCTACTCCGCCCAGGACGGCCTCGACCGCGCCGAGGATGGTGCCTATCATCTCCTGCATGGACTCTGCGGTCATGATGGTGACGTCGTCCCCAAGCCGCTCCTCGAGATCCATTACCACCTGGGGCAAGTCATCTGGGTCACTGACCCTGCAGGTGACATACTGGAACTCGCCGCCTATCTCGAAGAGCTGTTGACAGATCCTGAGGGGCATGAATATGCTCTGGTCCTCGTCGCTGCTTACGCCGCCTATGCCGCCCATCTTCTCCATTATCCCTACGACGCGGAAAGACATCTCCTTCTCCTCCCCCTCCACCACCACCTTGAGGGCCACCCTGTCACCGACCTCGTACCCTTGGACCTCCCGATCCTTCGGTCTGGCGATGTCGTACCCGAGGAGAACCACGGCATTGTCGCTCCTAGTGATGTACCTGCCCTCCTCGACGTCCCACCCAGACATTATCTCGAAGTACACTGGCTCGATGCCGTAGACAAAGGCGTAACGCGTCTCCCCCTGCTGGCACAGGCTGCACATCTTGCCGCCCATCATGGGGGTCACGATGTCTATGTTCGCCACCCTCTCGATGGTCTGGATGTCTCTCCAGGTGAAGCTCTGGCTCGCGATGAAACCGGCGCCCATCTCAAGGCTCCCTGGCATGATCATTATGTTGTTGGGCCCAAACATGTCCAGCTGCTCACCTATGAGATCGTTCAGGCCCTGGGTTAGGCTGATGAGCCCCGTCACGGCCATGCAGCCTATGAGTATGCCTAACAGGTTCAAGGCGAACCGGAACTTCCGCTCACGGAGCCCCTGGCTTGAGAGTAAAAAAATGTCGGACGCTTTCATGGGGGGTTACCTCCTAACCGAAGATTCTGCTAAGCCAACCGAGTATGCCGCCTCTTTCCTGTTCAGTGTTCGTCGAGGGGTTGGCGCCCTGCCCGACGGTCACCGTGTACTCGAGGGTCTCCTCGTGGACCCTGTTCAGGTGGTCCCTGTACTGCACCACGAGAGTCATGTCGTGGACGCCCGGCTCGGCGTCGTCCGCCACACGGTAGTCTATGTCGAAGGGTATCGGGCTGTCGGGGTCCACTGCGCCTATGTACTCGGTGCTGCCCTGCACACGGTTGAACGTGTCATCCTCCACCATCTGGACGCTGACGAACTGCACGCTGTCAGTCCCCACTAGGAGGAGGTCGGCCTCCATCTCCCGCTGCTCCCCCGCGTAGACAACCACAGCGGCCTCGTCTAGTAGCTCGAAGTCTATGAGGGCGTCAACCATTACGGTGACGGTCTCCGTCAGAGACCCCGCTACACCCTTCGAGTCGGTGTAGGTCAGTGTGACTGCCACTGGGTACTGGCCGGCAGATATGGAGCCCCCCGCGAGCAACCTGTAGGCCACGGTGACGGTTTCACCCTGCTCCAGGTCGCCCAGCGCGGTGGTCGTCGGGCTTAGCGGTGAGACGCCTGAAGACGCGCCGAAGCTAAGGGTGGACAGCATCTCGTACGCGCTCGCGCCGTCACAGTCCACCTGGATCTCCATGTCAAAGACGTCGCCGGGGCGCACAGACTGCTGCAGGACCTCCATGCTCGCCACGGTTACCACAGTGTTCCTCGCTATGGCGGCCTCGTCCAGGTTGAGGGGCAGGGAGAAAACCTGGTGGTAACGGTTACCTTCCTCGTCTCGGTAAGTGGCGGTGGCCGTCACCGTGTACACGCCCAGAGGCGTTCCCTCCAGCACGGATATGGTGGGTGCCAGCGTGATGGACTCGCTTGAGTTCAGCGCATCCACGTTGTAGCTCACCCCCTCCAGTATCGACATGTAACCGCTTGTGGAGGTGAACAAGAACTCAAGACCGTAGAGGGGTTGACCCCAGTTGTTGACGAAGCTGAACCGTACCTGCGACTCGGTCCCCGACTTGAGCCTGATGTCGCTCTGTTCGCTCGTGTACTTCACCTTGGGGACGTATCCCTCGCTGACCATCAGCGCCACAGGCACCGTGATGGTGGTATCCTGGGCGGCACCGAACCGGCGGTAAACCAGCGTCAGGGTGAGCGTATATGACCCGAGAGGTAAACTAGGGTCCACGTAAAGAACTGGCTCATAATCCTTTGATTTCCCTTTATCGATCTCGCTGAACACCATGTGGCTCGCGCTTAGAATCGAGAGCCCAGGGGTGGTCGAGGTTAGGAAAGCCTCGACGTCGAACACATTGTAGTCTCCGGTGTTCTTCAGTATGATCATGAACGTGTCCTCCTGGCCCGCAGTTAGATAGATGTCGTCTGTCGAGACCTGTATTATCGCCGAGTCGGCGGCCCACACGGGGAATAGCTGACCCAGTGTCACCATGACCACAAGCAAGGGGATTAAACGTCTTCGATTCACCATACGTCACCCATCCTCTTGTCGCCTACAATCAAACCGTCTCTTATCTGAATGATGCGGTCCGTGTCCTGCCCCACGGCGGGGTCGTGTGTGATGAGTATGAAGGTCTTACCCTCCTCCTTGTTGAGTGTCCTGAGTAGATGCATGATCTCTTCACCTGTCTTTGAGTCAAGGTTCCCGGTGAGTTCGTCCGCGAGGAGAAGCTTCGGGTCGTTGGATAGCGAACGGGCTATAGCGACACGCTGCTGCTCGCCTCCGCTGAGTTGGCTCGGCTTGTGGTCGGCCCTGTCGCCCAGCCCCACCATCTCCAGGAGTTCCTGGGCGCGTTCCCTGCGTCTACTACGGGGCACTCCGTCTATCGCCATGGGGAGTTCCACGTTGGACTGGGCGTCCATCCGGGGGATGAGGTTGAAGAACTGGAAGATGAAGCCGATCTCCTTGTTCCTCAAGGCGGCGACCTGGTTGTCGTTGAGCCCCGAGAGGTCGACGCCGTTTATGTAGACCTTGCCCGAGGTGGGCCTGTCGAGGGCCCCTATCATGTTGAGCAGGGTGCTCTTGCCGCTGCCGCTGGGGCCCATTATGGCCGTGAACTCGCCGGGCTCCACTGTTAGGCTTAATCCTTTGAGTACCTCCAGCGGCCTCTCACCCTGCATGTAGGTCTTTCTCAGTTCCATCGTCTGTATCACGGGGACGCTGTTGGTCCCATGGATGGTTTCCTGAGCTGTTTCTTGACTCATTGTTTTTCCTCTATTGACTGGGTCCGTTCCTAAGCGGACTCTTCTTAACCATTTCTTGGTAAAGATTTACTTATAAACGTACCGATTTTTTACTTATTATAGGTAAATAATTACCATGGGGTTCCATGATCAATATTGGAGCCGCTACAAGGGTTTAGTTAATCAATCTTTTATACACCAGAAAAGCCTCTATCAGCGATAAACGTTGAAGCGCATCACCGTGGACGCGGGGAAGTGCGCCGGCTGCCGTCAATGCGAGATGGTCTGCAGCTTCCACCACACCAAGAGGTTCAGCCCGGAGACCTCAAGAGTGACCGTGATAAAGGACGATAGCCTCGGACTAGACTACCCCCTGATGTGCCGCCAGTGCAGCGACTGCCCACCCCTGAAGGCCTGCCCAACCCAGGCCATAAACAGAGAAGGAGGCTCCATCACCGTGGACTGGCAGGCATGCATCGGCTGCGGCGCATGCGTCGAGGAGTGCCGCTACGACGCGGTGGAGCTACACGACGGTAAAGCCCTGATGTGTGATCTATGCGGCGGCGACCCACAGTGTGTGGCCAGGTGCCCCACCGGGGCTCTGGATTACTCAGAATCCCCCGAGTTCACCGAGACGCCTTGGGACGCCTTCGACAGGCTGAAAGAGGAGTGGGGCATACATGGCTAGAGTCTATGGCTACACGGGGAGCCTCCTGAGGGTGGACCTCACCGACCAGGCCTACAGGACGGAGAGGATCAACGAAGCCGAGATGAGGGGATACCTAGGGGGGAGGGGGTTCAACGCCAAGAGGCTCTACGACGAGGTGGGCGCCGGCGTCGACCCTCTGGGTCCCGGGAACAAGCTCATCTTCGGCACGGGGCCCCTCGTGGGGACCATGTTCCCCACGGCTAGCAGGTTCAACGTATCGGCCAAGAGCCCCCACACGGGGATTCTCGGGGACAGCAACGCGGGAGGCCACTTCGCGCCCGAGATGAAGTTCGCCGGCTACGACCAGATAGTGCTGGAGGGGAGGAGCCCCTCGCTCGTGTACCTGTATGTCAAGGACGACCATGTGGAGTTCAGGGACGCCTCGGCGATGAAGGGGCGCACAGTCTTCGAGGCCGACGGCTTCATGAAGGGCGAGCTCGGGGACAGACGGGTCCAGACCGTGATATGCGGGCCGGCGGCTGAGAAGGGCGTGAGGTACGGCGGGCTCTTCGCCAACCAGGTGAGGGCGGCCTCCAGGACGGGGATGGGGACCGTGATGGCCTCGAAGAACGTCAAGGCTTTGGCGGTCAGAGGCACCGGACACGTGGAGGTAGCGGAGCCCGAGGAGTTCGAGAGATTGGTCCTGGAGCTTGAGAGGGAGATTAGGGAGCACGAGCAGTACTCCGGCAGGATGCGTATGGGCACCACCAGGATACTCATGATGGCCAACGAAGCAGGGTTCCTCCCCACACGGAACTACATGTCCGGGGTCTACGAGCACGCCAGCATGGTGAGCGGCGAGAGGCTGGCCGAGGAGTACAACGTCAAGAACAGGGGATGCTTCGCGTGCACCATACCCTGCAGCAGGGTATACTCCGTCAGAGAAGGCCCGCACAGGGGCCTCCATGGGGAGGGCCCCGAGTACGAGGCCCTAGGGAGCTTCACGAGCAGAATAGGCAACGACGACCTAGAGCAGGCCCTGAAGGCGATCGACCTCTGCAACCAGCTTGGGCTGGACGTACTCTCCGTCGCCGGGTGCGTCGGCTGGGCCATGGAGCTCTACGAGGCCGGGCAGCTCACCGCCGAGGAGACGGGAGGGCTGGAGCTCACGTGGGGGAACACGGAGGCTCTCCTGAAGCTGATACAGCTGATAGCGGAGAGGGAGGGCTTCGGGGACGTCCTAGCCGACGGCTCCGTCGAGGCGGCCGAGAGGCTAGGCAGGGGCATGGACCGCACCATACAGGTGAAAGGGATGGACCTTATCATGGCCGACCCACGGGGCCTCAAGGGCTTCGGCCTCGGCTACGCCGTCGCCAGCAGAGGCGGCGACCACCTGAGGAGCGAGCCTTTCCTTGAGCTCAGCGACGATCCCGAGATAGGGGAGAGGATGTTCGGCGTCCCGGAGTCCACCATGAGGCTCGCCGACAGGGGGAAGGGGCGGCTCGTAAACTACTTCGAGGACTGGAACGCAGTCATAGACTCGCTGGAGCCCTGCAAGAACATAATGCAGAACATGATGCTGCTTCCCTTCGAGAGAGTCTCCGAGGTACTGGAGGTGGCCACGGGGCTCAGAGTGACGCCTGAGGAGATGAGGGAGGCGGGGGCGAGGATAGTGACGTTGGAGAGGATGTTCGGTGTGCGCGAGGGCTTGTCTCGTGCCGACGACAGCCTCCCGTCCAGGTTCAGGGAATCACCCCTAGATGAGGGAGCCAGCAGCGGGACCGTTGTGGACCTCGACCTCATGCTCGACGAGTACTACGCCGAGAGGGGATGGGACGCGGCGACCGGCCACCCGACGCCAGGCACCCTACAGAGGCTGGGGCTAGGCTTCGCCGTGGCAGACCTCCCGTGACCGCCCATGCCTTCAATATATTTATTAGTCTGTGGGATGTCCCGGAGATACGGTAACAGTTATGCCCATCTGCGAGATCTGTGGTATGGAGGTGCTCGACGTCTACGTTTGCGTCGAGTGCGAGGCCAAGTTCTGTGACGAGTGCGGCGACGTCAAGACAAAGCTATGCTACGACTGCATGGGCTGGGAGGACAGCCCCCTGGATGAGGAGCTATGGGAAGAGGACCACCTCAACTAGGATAGTTACTGTTATCTTTCACTTAATTATAGTCTGTTAGGGGTTCAGTTGCAGCTATATGCGTTCAGCATCACCCAGCGCGGAGGGCTTGAAGGCATAGACATCTACATGACCGTCTTTAAGGCCAAGGATATTGTCGACAGGTACAGGATAGACCGCTGGACCATGGACAATCCCAAGGGGTACCAGCATATGTCTCGGAGAGCAGGCTCACGTAAGAGGACTAAGCCCTCTCGATTCTGATCCTTTCCCCGCTCCGCACCTTCTTGAAGACCTTTGGATCTCCCTCCACCTTCCCGAAGACGTTGACGGCGCTGGCGGGCCTTATCTCGTCGCCCTTGCTCACCGGTGTTGTGCCGAAGAATATGCAGAAAGCGTTCCCCGGTGGCCAGTACGCGAGATCGCCCAACTCGACTACCTCTCGTGGGTTCTCGAGGTTTACGTCCACTGGTATGCCGAAGTATATCTCGTCTCCCCAGGTGTTGGCTCTCGCCTCGATGGGCAGCGCTTCCCATATTCTCCTTGTGGTGTCCGGGCTTTCATCCGTGAGGGTCGCCTCCACGGGTCCCGTCGTGTCCGTTACTATCCTGATCCTCATTTCTTCCACTTCTTTTTTAGCGCGAACGCTTAAGGTTTTTACCTTAGTCTTGGATATTGTGTGAGAAAGACATCATGCGCCTGAGACGCGGAGTAGCCGCCATCGCCATCTTCACGTTAGTACTGGTGTTTCAGCCGGTCTCATCTGTCAATGGCCTGAATGGCATCGTCCGTGACCAAGATGAGACGCCCATAGTGGGCGCCCAAGTGATGTTCGTTAGCGGTACAAGGTATCTAGACAAAACCACCTCAGCAATGGATGGAACTTACAACATCGACAGCGAGTATGAGAACGGGGACTTGATCGTCTTTCATGACGACCCTGACACTCCTGGAGTCGACCATATCCCGTACCTAGAAGAGGGCGTGGACGGCGACGCTGAGCTTGACATAATCCTCCTCCCAGCCAGCTCCATAGTCATCGAGGGCAGCCTAATGTACGTCGACACAGAGAACCTTGCCCTCCACGCAATGTACGAAGCCATAGACGCAGACAACGAGACGCTCACTCCATCCGGCATCCCACTTGTCTATGGCTCCTTCTCAAACGGGATGAACCTATTAGAACTACCTAAGGGGCACATCGTCGTACCCTCCGAGTCCATCGTGAGAGTGGCGGTGAACAGCACGTTCCTGCTGGGCTCAAACGTGATCTCGAGAAGCTTCACGACGAGAGAGACGCTCACGGCACCTAAGGGAGGGGCAGCGGTCCTCGACGTAAGAGAGTATAGCCTTCCCCTGAACTTCAGGATCGCCTCAGATGCCGAGATCGCCTTGGATGGGAGGCTTGAGGAGATGAACGGA
>SMTZ1_10001618_pt1 | contig 22687 bp, 20 predicted proteins | sample DeeMarSWOR136_30_FD_25667 | JGI IMG/M metagenome (IMG submission 25667) | reverse complement strand
CCAACGAATCCAAATCCTGATAACAATATAACTAATGTTCCACTTACAACAGTATTGAATGTATATGTATCTGATCCAAATGGAGATACAATGAATGTCTACTTCTATAATGCTGCTAATAATAGTTTAATTGGAACTGCTTTTTCAGTATCAAATAACAGTAATGCATCTATAGTATGGTCTAATTTAAGCTATAATACTCTTTATAAATGGTATGTTATTGTCAATGATTCTTTCTTAGAAAATATATCCGATATTTGGAGTTTTACAACAACATTTAGATCTAGCTTAGGTGATACATCGAATCAATATCCAGTTGCTGATGCTAATGGACCATATTATGGATTTATAAACGAAGAAATCGAATTTAATGCATCAGGTAGTATTGATAATGATGGATTAATTATTAATTACACTTGGTATTTCGGGGATGGTGTAAAAGGATTTGGAATTAAAACAACACATATATATGATCAATTTGGAGAATATACGATAACGTTAACTGTCATGGATAACAATGGTGCAATAAACACCGATAAAACACTTGCTGTAATACGTCACCCGAATAGACCGCCTACAATTCCAGTAATAAATGGAACGATAAATGGAACAAAAAATACTTACTATAACTATACAGCTAGATCAACTGATTTAGATGACGATGCTATACAATATATCTTTGATTGGGGTGATGGTAACAAAATATCGTCAGAGTTCTTAGCAAATGGTACTCTAACGATACAAACACATTCTTGGACAATAGCAGGAAAATATATTATTACTGTTATAGCATATGATAATTACACATATTCAGAAATCGCCTCATTCATTGTTTTAATCGATGCACATATTGTAGGTGAGATTGGATACATTACAGATGATGATACTGATGGAACCTATGATACATTCCATACCGCCAATCTGGAAACACCCCTTGAGCGGGAGGAAGATAATTACTTAATTGATAGTGATGGAGATACTAAACGAGATTATGTCTATAATCTAGAAACGGGATTAATAACATATTTTGATTACGTTTATAAGAAATGCTTTAATCTTTATCAGACGACGTCTAAAACACCTGGATTTGAAATGATTTCAGTCCTGTTAATGATTATACTAGTATTTATTATACTACGGCGGAGGAAGTTATATGAATAAACGATCCCTTTTTATTGTTGTAGGAATCATGATTATTGTCCTCTGCGGTATTGGTTTTTGGTTGCTTACCCAGTCCCCCTCCTTGATAAAAGCTCAATTAGTTATAGATACCGGAACAGTCCAGGTAAGACATTCTGATGGTGCATGGGTTTCTGCTAATAATGGCATGTTACTCAATCAAAATGATGTAGTTAAAACAGGAGATAATACGTCTGCATCGATCATACTCTTTGAAAGTAGTATCCTTCGACTAGATAGTAATACTGAAGTGACACTACAGGAGATTATTCAACAAGCGGAAACGACCGATGTAAAAATATGGCAAGATGAAGGACGTACATGGAATACGATTTCTCGAATAAGTGGAATAGATTCATATGAGATTCAGACACCTGTGGCTGTGGCGAGCGTTCGGGGAACATCCTTTTATGTTCATGTTTGGTCAAATGGAAAGACGACTGTTGGTGTTGGAACAGGTGTTGTGAATGTTTCGTTGATTAAAGAGTATCTAGTTCAGAATTTTACTTGGCTTAAGAAAAATGAATCAGTAACAATTGATCCTGAAGCACCAGGTCAATCCCTCTTAATTTTACCATTTGTAAAGGATGATTGGATCTTACAAAATCAACAAAAGGATGATCAGATGAGAGAAAATGAAAAAGCAGCTCTCTATAAACGACTCGAACCTTACATTCCTCAAATTAAAGAACAATATGGTATCGATGATCAAGAAATAGAGATTCTTGTAGATGCATATCTGGATGGAGATTTCGAGTTGCCATCTGATACACCAAAGTGGATTAGAGATATAATTGAATTCTCATAAGTCGGTGATTATGAAATCTGGATTACTAAAAAGTAAAATTGTTAAAACTCTCTTTGTCAGTTTTATTATTTCTCTTATAGTAATCTCCCTCTTTGCTTTTGGATTTTTTGGAACCTGGGAAAATAAAATTTCAGACGCATTTTATTCACCTGGAATTCCATCTGATGAAATTGTGATTGTAGAAATCGATGATACGAGTCTTCAAGCTTTAGATGCAGAATGGCCTCTACCACGAAACTATTATGCAAAGGTGATAGAAAATGTCAATAGAAGTAAGGTAATTGGAATAGATATCGAATTTTTTACAAATAAATCGTATGAAGACGACATTATCCTTGCAGACTCAATTAAAAAATCCGGGAAAGTAATTTTAGCTATGAAATATGAAAATTTTTCAATCAGAAATAATCAACTCTATGGTATAGGTTTGCTTAAACCTATTTCGCTGCTTGGTTCTCCTGATAAAGATTTTCAAATTGGTTTTGTTAATATTTATGAAGAATCAGATGGAATTGTACGATACTTTATCCCACATCTTACTGGTGTTGAGGAACACGATCATTTCTCTGTTGTTGTTGTTGAAAAATATCTTGGTTTTTCCCGGATCCTTAACGAAACCAAGATGCTCATAAAATTTTATGAAAAGCCAGGTGGCTACACTCGGTTGAAATTTTCTGATGTTTACATGAATAATACAGATTTTGATTTCACCAATAAAATTGTCCTCATTGGGGTAACGACACATGATGCACATGATTATCATTCGGTACCCATTTCAAGTGAAGCGATGCCAGGTGTTGAGATCCATGCAAATTTAATTCAATCTCTTATCCTACAAGATTACCTGCACCTTCAAAATGATTACACGGTTATTGGTGTTATTTTTTTATTTGCGTTTCTGGCAGGTTTTTTTATATATAGATTCAAAATACATATAGCGACTGTCATTTTACTTCTAATTGCTGTTGCATATATCGTTTCTACGATTTATATCTTTAATCTTTTTAAAACGATTATGAACATTTTATATCCGATGATTTCTTTGGTATCTGTATATGTGAGTCTTGTTGTGGTATATTATCGTACTGAAGAAAAAAGTAGAAAATGGATCACTTCTGTATTTGGGAAGTATGTATCTCCTATTGTCATCGATCATCTTTTACAAAACCCTGAAAAAATTAAATTAGGTGGTGAAAAAAGAAATTTAACAATTTTCTTTTCTGATATTCGAGGTTTTACTCCTATCTCGGAAAAACTTAATCCGGAGAATTTGGTTCATCTCTTAAATGAATATCTTACTGAGATGACATCGATAATAATTGAGAATGAAGGACTTGTTGACAAATATATGGGTGATGCGATTATGGCATTTTGGGGTGCTCCTCTTGACATTTCGAATCATGCTGAGATTGCTTGTTCAAGCAGTCTTGAGATGATTGTTAGGTTACAGAAACTTCAAAAGAAATGGAAACAACAGGGAATACCATTTTTTGATGTAGGAATTGGTTTAAACAGTGGTGATGCAATTGTTGGTAATATGGGTTCCTCTACCAGGTTTGATTATACTGCAATTGGTGATAATGTTAATCTTGCATCACGTATGGAAGGGTTGAATAAAATTTATGGTACGAATATTATACTTACTGAAAAGACCTTTTCTCTTGTGGAAGATAAATTTGAGACCAGAAAATTAGATGCTGTGAAAGTAAAAGGAAAAGAAGAATCAATTTTTATTTATGAGCTTATCTGTCGAAAAAATGAATTGAGTAAAAAGCAGCGTGATTTTCTTGATTTTTATGAACAAGGAATTGAATTATATTTTCAAAGGAAATGGCAAGAATCTATAGTGTCTTTTCAAAATGCTTTGAAGTTAAAAGATGATAAAGCCACTAATGTGTTAATTACTCGTTGTCAGGAATTCTTACAGAATCCCCCTTCAGCAGAATGGGATGGAATCTGGACAATGGAGTCGAAATAAATTGAAATTGCGGAAAGAAATATATAAGAAAAGGAGTCTATACCTCTCCTGGACGGAGGAAAACAAGTGTTTACCATATGCTCTTTAAATGCAAATAAAAAAATATTCTTTTATCTGTTGGGAATGATAAAATGATACAAAAGTTACTTGAAAGTATATATGAGGAATTTAAAAAAAATACAACAGATCATTTAACCGAACAATTCTTTATTGAAACAATATTGAATACCATCTACCAATTTCTTTATAAAGAAGGCCATCCGATTCATACGATTGCTATTGGAATTCTTCGTGGGAATACCTTTGATATGTATTATCGAGGAAGGTTAGTGAAAAAATATGCAGAAATTTTTGGTGCAATGTCGTATGATACGACGATCGCTGGTAGGGCATGTGAATTATTCAAAAAAGAAGACAAACCCTATCTTCATCTCTTTTCTAGGAAAAAAATTTATGAAGAGTTTGAAAAAGCTAGCCAAGAGTTAAGGCAGATTGGTTTTGAGGAGGAAGCAGAGTCACTAAAAAAGCGAGCAAAAATTACAGTTGATCAAGGAATTGGAAGCTTTTTACTTATTCCTCTTTCGTTTGGAAATGAAATCATCGGAATATTTACTATCAGTTCTTTGAAAGAAACGAAGAGCACCCACATTTTAGGATTGAATATTGACAGGGATTTCATTCCAATTACTCAAGTATTAGGTTTAATTCTCTATATGGAAAAGATTTCATATAATAAAGCTGAAGAAATGGGGCGTCTTCTCATATCTAGTATAGATGGAAAGGATGAATATCAAGCGACTCATTCTTTGAATGTACGAACGATGATTGATATTTTCATCGATGAATTATCACGAGATAAGGAGCTTCGGGAACGGGTCGAAAACATTGATTTTAAATTAACAGTTGATCGTATTGAAAAACTTCGTTTGGCTGCTCTGTTACATGATATTGGAAAGGTTTTTGTTCCAAGTAATATTCTACGAAAAAGTGATCTAAATAAAGAAGAAATTCTAATTCGGAAGATGCATTCATATTGTACTCATAACATCCTTTCTAAAAGTCATACCTTAAGAGACATTGCTGATATTGCATCACCACATCATGCGTTATATTTTATTCCTGTTGATACTAAAAATCTCGATGAATATACACAGGTTGAAACAAAATATATTAGTTATCCTTTTGACCGGGTAGGCCAAGAAAAATTTACTCCTGAAACTCAAATTATTGCACTTGCAGATGTTTTAAATGCTATCATTCGAGCACGACCGGGTAGGAAAGGATTGAGTCTTTCAGAAGCAATGAGAATAATTGAAAACGATGATCATCGATTCCATGAAGGATTAAAAGATATTTTTCTTACCGTTGTTCGAAGAGTTGAACATAATCTGGATAAAGGTAGATATCATGCGAAACAAGCTGAAGAATATAGAGACTGTCTTTGGTTAGATAATCCAAATAAAAAAAAGAAAGAAGAAGGAGACATGTGGACGGATTTGCATATGTTCTTAGAAAAAATTGATTATAACACTTTAGGGATTGTTTCGATAATGGAATGGCAGGATTCTAAACCTTTACTTAAAAAAGAGATAATGGTTCATGATAAACCGATTCAATTGACAAAGATTCAAGATTCGCATCTCATACTATCCATACGAGATATTCCGAAAGAAGAGGGATTCATCTGGATTAATAATTTATTTGATAGTTTACAAAGCCTTTCATTCAAAGGAAAAATTGCTGTTGCGTTAGTCGGGAAAAGCGGTCATCCAGCAAATATTCAAAAGATATATAATTGCCTGGTAAAAGGACTAAGGGTTATAAAAAATGAACCAGTTCATTACTATTTAAGCCCAAAAATGTATAAATGTGAATAATCAAAAAAATAGATATAAAAATCGTAAAGATTTTTAATAGATCATTGTTGCCCTAGAGTATATTGGAGCGGATAGTATGAGAATTAAGTTTTTAGGTGTACATCACGAAGAATCAAAAAATACCCGTTTAGTCTGTTTTCTTATTGATAACATTTTAGCTATCGATGCAGGAAATCTCGCCTCGGAATTAACATTTTCCGAGCAGGAGAAAATTAAGGCCATTTTACTTTCACATGGTCATTACGATCATATCCGAGGTGTTCCTTCGTTTATTTTTAATAACCAAGGACGTTCCACCAAAGTATATGCTTCTAAACAAACTCTGAAAATCCTTACTTCACATCTATTTGATGGAGTGATATATCCAAAGTTTACTGAAAAAACACCATTTTTAAAAAAACCACCAATACAATTAAAGTCACTAAAACCATTTTCTCCTCTGAATATTTCTGGGTATCATGTTCTTCCTCTTCCTATAAACCACATTAATGGCTCTCTTGGTTTTGAAATTACATCAAAAAATAATAAAAAGATTTTTTATACCGGTGATTCTGGTGCTAATCTTTCGTCACTCTGGGAGCATATCTCACCAGCACTTCTTATTGTCGATGTCACATTTCCGAATCGAATGATTACAATAGCAAAAAATTCTTCTCATCTCTGTCCAAAAACATTAAAAAAGAATTTACGTGAATTTCATCGCATCAAAGGATATTGTCCCGAGGTTGTTTTAATTCATTTAAGTCCAAAATATGAAAATGAAATTAGAAAAGAAATAAAAAAAGTGTCCAAAGAGTTGAGATTTTCTATCGGTATTGCATGTGAAGGTGAAATATTTCATGTATAGAGAATATAGCAATTCCTTCATTAATAATACACTCAACATTTCATCATCGGAATTATTATGAATACGACACTTTTAAGTAATATAATATAATAGCTGAAATATTACATTATTTAAAGGGGGAGTAAAAATGAAAAAGGTGAATCGTGAACAAAGATATATAAAATCTCTTGAGAAGGAAACAGATACTTCAATGAAAATATCTGCAAAATGGCGAATTCTTCTTCAATCAATTCAATCTTCATTTCCTTCACCTTGGAAGGAAGAAGGTGATGACCAAGTATTTGAAAAAACATTTTTAAATGCAGTTGGTCAATTAAATAAAATGAAGCATCCTCGCATGTATCAGGAACAAAAAGCATGGCAAGGATATCTTGGGGATCCAACATTACCTGATTATTCACAATGTAAAACTGTTCAATTAGAAGAACATATGAACCCCCTTCCAAAAGTTATAGAAGAATTAGTTAGTTTTTTTAATGGCATGCCAAATTGGAATCATCCTCAAACGATGTGTAACGTCGTTCCACCAGCTAACACTGCATCCATTATTGGATCAACCCTCTGTCAGGTTTTCAGCCCGAATATTCTCGAAGGAGAGTATTCATGGAATATTGCAAAAACCGAAATTGAATCAGGTGCGATGCTTTCCCAATTAATTGGATGGGATTCTCAAAAATCTGGGGGAATTTACACTTTTGGTGGAACTGGTTGCTACTTTTATGGATTAAAATTCGCATTAACTTCGATTTTTGGAAAAGAATCGCGGTATTCTGGAATCCGGGAGGATGGGCAAATCTTGGTGTCACGTGCTGGACATTTTGTAAAACAAACATGCTCTGACTGGATTGGTCTTGGGATGAATAATATCCGAGAAATACCTGTTGATGAACATAATCGAATGGATATTTCATCCCTAAAAAAAGTAATGACAGAGTGTAAAAAGGAAGGAAAACCTATCGTGATGGTTATATGTACTATGGGAACAACCGATGCATTCGCAATTGACCAAATTTCAGAAGTCCGTAAATTAATTGACCAATATGAGAATTCAAAGGGATATCCGAAACCCCTTCTATACGCAGATGCAGTAATTGGTTGGTCATGGCTTGCATTTCGTACTTATGATTTTAAGAAAAATCCACTTCAATTTTCGAAGAAAGCACTCAAGGTACTGGAATATAATTATCAACAAATGCAGCCGCTTCATCATGCAGATGCCATTGGCATCGATTTTCATAAAACTGGATGGGCTCCATATAATTGTAGTTTTTTCTTAGTAAAAGATTATAAAAAATTTACTGAACTACTTTCTCGTCCTCTACCGGGATATTTGCAAGATAGAACACCCTATAATCCTTTTAAATTTACATTAGAAACATCTCGAACAGGAGCATACGCTATGGCAGGATGGGCTACTCTACGGCTATTTGGGTATGAAGGATACCAAGTCATGCTCGGTAGAATTATCGAGGTTGGAATTTTTTTCAGAGATTTGTTACAAAAAGACAAAAATCTTGTATGCGTCAATCCAGATAATCATGGTTTTGTTACTTTATTTCGAGTATATCCAAAGCATATTGATGGAAAAGAGCAATATGAAAAAGAATTAACCAATCCAAAATATCAAGACGAATTACATGCGTATAACCACCTTCAACAACGTGTTGCAAATAAACTTTTTGCGATGTTACGCGATCCTAAACAAAAAGTTTTAGGATGGGAAAATCCACCATATACCAGTTTCACATCAGGATATCGTTTAACTACATATGCAACAAATGAGAAGGATGATCATAATTTTATTTATGCATTAAAAACATTTCCTATGTCACCAAACTCCAATGAAATTTCTATGCAGATTGTTCGTAATTATGTGCTGAAAGCTCGAGATCTTGTTATTGAAGAGATTTTAGAAAAAGGTCAACAGGTTACTAAACAACAGGATAAAAAATTATCTGATTCAGGAATACGAACAACCGAAAACTGGTGGGGAGATAATGAGCACGTTCCTTTGAAATATCTTATTCCTTCAAGTACTATTTCTATTGAGGAAACATTAAAGAATAATCCTTTTTGTGCGAATCTAAATAGTGATCAGGTGAAAAAATTACTTTCAGATTGTAAAATAGAATCACTTCCCCATGGGAAAGTGATATGCGATGAAGGAGATAAAGCGGATAAAGTATACCTGATTCTTGATGGCAAAGTTAAGGTATATAAAACTGATAAGATGGGACATGAGATTGAATTAGCTATCTTGGAAAAGGGCAATATCTTTGGAGAAATGGCATTATTTGACAAAGGATTTCGAAGTGCATCCGTTAAAAGTATTGACAAATGTCAACTTTTAATATTTAAAGGGGATAAATTTCTTGAATTAATACTCGGATAATATCTCAGTTTCATCAATCAATTATTCATGAAAAGATTTTTAAAAAAGTTGTAAAACGATATTTTCATGATAAGATTTTACGTAAATTTTTTATTTTTAGCAATAATAAAAGCAATTTGAATACCGTATATTTGGATATCAACCTATTGGAATATTACCTACCTTGTAATATTTATACGTATCCATATAATTATTATATTAATTCAATTATCGAGTTTAATTGTTATGATTGGATCGATGTTTGTTTACGCTATGAATATTTTTTTTATAATAACAAGAATTTCCTTAACTATCAACGTGATTTTAAGTATAAAAAAAGCAAAAATCGTTATACCTCATTAGCATATTATTTAGTTTATTATATGTACCATAGAAGGATTTTCTCATGTATGACCCTATTAAATTATCTAAAATAACTGAAGAAATCGTCGTGAACAATACTTTGAAAAAATATTATCGGTTCAGACCCACTGGATTTTATGGTGGTATTGCAACTGCTGATACGGTTGGGTGTAATTTGCGATGTAAGTTTTGTTGGTCCAGCAATAGCGTCTGGAATGCTTCTGGTGCAGGTGAGTTTTACTCACCAGAGCAGGTCGCAGAAAAACTCGTCAGTATCGCTGATTCAAAAGGATATCGTCAATTACGTATTTCTGGTGGAGAACCGACTCTTGGGAAACAGCATCTGGTCGGTTGTTTAGAAACCATAAGTACAAACTACTTGTTTATCTTAGAAACAAACGGTATCCTTTTAGGATATGATAATAAATACACCAAGTATCTTTCGAAGTTTAAACATCTTCATGTTCGGGTATGTCTGAAAGGTGCAGATCCTGAAGAGTTCTATCTTTTTACCGGGGCCTTACAAGGGTTTGAATATCAAATCAAAGCATTAAAAAATTTACGAGAAAATCATATGAGTTTCAATATCGCGTTAGTGTCAGTACACCAAGAGAAAAAACAACGTTTTTTCAGGCAACTAAAAGACATGGATTTAGAGAATGTAATGGTAGAGGAAGAGGAAATAAAACTCTATCCTTTGGTAAGAAAACGCCTGCAGAAGGAACATCTCTTAGCCTATTTTGAATAATAAAATTTATGTAATCGTAACATAATCTTTTTTAGTTACCCGATGTTTTTCTATCACCTTTTTATATATGAATCTAAATGACTGGGTGGTGAATTAATGAAGTATGTCATGGTATATTGGTCACGATATGGGCATAATAAGAAATTAATCGATTTCTTAGAAAACATCCTGAAAAAAAACGGAGGGGAAACACAGATTTTTACAACCGAACAGGCAAATCCAACCGCCTTACCAAATGCAGATGTCTTTATATTCTCAGCTGCAGCAGAAAAATTTAACCTTCAACAAAACATGAGAAAATTTATGAAGAATATTTCAGGGATGGATGGGAAAAATTATGGGATTATGAACACCCATGCAATGAAAAAGAATCGTCTTAGCAAAATGGAGAAACTCCTCTCTAAGAAGAATATGGTTAAAATCGCTGAAGCGGATTTTCAGGTGGGAAAAGATATTTCGAGTGGAAACGCCTTTATCGGTAACTGGAAAGCAAAGCTTGATGAATTTGCTAAAAAACTATAAAATATATATTTCTATATATCTTTTTAAAATTTTTACAATACTTGTTTTATCCCATCAAGTCATCCAAATCACCATTGCTCTGGTGAGATATAGTCTCCATAAGTGTTTTTTGCATCGAGTAATCGTATCTGTTGTTCTTTTAATATCTTGAAGACGACCGCTGGTGTATCAAGGATCCTTGTTTGGAAGATCGTCTCCATTCTATGTATTTTTTCCAGGTTCTCATTGATTCGTATCGTGAATTGCTTAATATAATCATGTTTCTTATACTGTTTGTCAAGTACCTTTGCAAACAATGTTTTCAGATCGGAGTAGAGAGGGATATGTCCTGTTGGTGTTCGGAGCGTATCGACCTCCTTATTGACTCGAAGCTCCATCCATTTCAACCAGATTGCCTTATCGTTTTTTTCATTCAGCCATGTACCATCTCTGTCCTTTAGGAAATAATTCACGGAAAATATTCGTGGTGGAACAGAAAGCTTTGCCCCAAAATCCAGATTATTTTGGATATATTTTCCGATAGGGATTGCGAGGAAATCGATGTTAGACATGGGATTGAAAACCCGTACACCTTCCGTCCCTAAGGTAGCTGCAGTCGTCTCAGATTCAAGGCATGCACCTTTCATCACAATCCCATGTGTCCAATTGAACGACTCCTCAACTGGAACTGATGTATCAGAGTCACGACCACCATAGAGAATCCCTTGGACTACAACGCCGAGAGGATCATGCAAAGCTACATCAACGTTTGGGAAAATATCTAAACGGAACGTGAACCGGGCATTTTTATGCGATGGTGGGATTTTCTTTCCGTGGCTATTAATCTTTCCATCAAACCATTCACCTGAAAAATTTATTCCTGCCTTAGGACAAAGTCCTGGTTTACCATTCCAATATACATCGTTATCATTCGTCACCAGCACATTGGAAAAGATTATCTCCGCTGGTTGTGTCAAAGCATTCCATTGTAAAGTATCATTGGTATCGTTTATACCTTCGATGATACCAAAAATCCCTGCTTCAACATTGACCGCTCGCACTTTCCCATCAATGATACGTAGATACGCAATGTCATCACCAATGATGGTTTCGCCATTTATCATGGCAGTGGATGTTTTTCCACACATAGAGGGAAACGCTCCAGTGAAATAACTGATTCGTCCACGGGGTCCATGTACACCCATCACAAGCATGTGCTCGACAAGCCATTGTTCCCGAGCGCATCGGTTGATTGCAAGACGCATCGCTAGTTTCTTTAAACCAATGCTGTTCCCACCATACTGAGTGTTCATGCTATAGATAATATCATCTTGAAGATCTATGTACACCCGTCTTTTCTCTATGTTTTTACTGACAAGTAAACCAAGACCAGTTTGTATAAGTTCCCCTTGGGAATGAATGAACTTAAAAAAACGGGCGTTTTTGCCTTGTCTAATAAATTCTTGATAGCCTTGTCGATAAAGAAGATCTTCGCTATGAGCGACATACGCAGAGTCAGTGAGTTGGATACAGGGGATTGAAAATGGTGAATTTGTAGGTCCCAAACTATAGAATTTAATGAAGAGATCATGACCGGCCATAATATTGCTCATTATCTGAGATATTTCTTGGAGACCTTTGTTCCTATCCATAGTATTTAATTCAGAACCCAAGTTTGTCCCTGCAGGTATGAGAAATTTTGTACGAAGCTTATCTCTTGCTTGATCATAATAACCATCAAAATGAATCGTATGCCCTTGCAAGGCAAGTCTTTTTTCCTCATGGTTCCGTAATGCAGCCTCGCGGGTGTACCGTATATCCTCTTGGGAATCGGTTCCAACAAAGATATTTTCCGGGTTGCATATCTCAATGAAAATCGCGATGAACTCATTTATCGATGGGTTGTCAAGTCGTAAGATTTTCTGATAACTCTTATTGGATAATCGCTCTTTAAGGATTTTAGAAGTGTTTTTTTTCACACACATTCCTCTTTCTTTGAGGAAAAACATATCATAATGATATCATGTAACATTATTTAAAATACGGCTAAAGGTTAGCATTCGTATAGGTTATTCAATAGTTGTACCCATCTTTTTTTCCTCATGTATAAGAAAAGATACATTGTCTTTCTGGTACGTCTTCCATTCAAGGATGTAATACATAATGTTAAACGCAGCCACACTAATAATAAGTATAATATAGTTATTCATATGAAGAGAGAACTCATAGTCGTTCCATTGCGATGTGATGGTGACACCACCACCAAGTAAACCAAACATCCAGATCATCGTTGCAACCGTAAAACCGATACTCAGCAAAAATCGTTTCGTATCTCCTTTTTGATATAATGTGCTGAGATGTGCAAGGATGATTATAACCATTGCCGTTGGAATAACCCAGTAGATACGCGCAAGCATTAGTTCCCGAGGAAGTTCTGGGTATGACACAAGAATGAAAACAAGGCATGTAAGGGGGATAATTAAGTAGAGAATCAAAGTCAGCAATGCTTTTAGAGGAAGGTGTCGTTTCTTAGGAAACATATTGAACACTAACCTCCTGGAATCGGAACATAAAATCTCCTCCTTCAAAACCGATGAGAACCGAAACAGTGAATTCAAATGCACTACTGGTTATAAACACAGGGACAATGATATGACAGGTGACGTTTTTCACTGTCTCTGAATATGATGTTATCGTAAGTGAAAAGGAAAAACCGTTCTCAGTAGTATAGGAAATTTCCGGTAAAGAAAACAAAGAAAATACAGAAAGGAGATTAGAAAAAGAAGCTTTTGAAGTGTTCTGGGTGATCTCTAAAAGGGAATAAACCCCTTGTAATCCTTGTTGAATAGTCGTGTCGTTAGAAAAGTTTAGAAGCGGAGGAGACCAGGGCACATTGATTTCTTCATTTGAGGTAAATTCAATAAGACCAAACATGTATTGTGCGTCAATATCTATGAGTAATTTGAGTGTTGTTTTTTTGTACATAAGACTAAACCAATCAAGAAACGAAATGGTATCTAAATTAAGAGGGATAAGCAACTCATAGGTTGTATTACTGCCTCGTAGGGCAGCCATATCTCTTTTTTCAAACCGCATGAGAGGCGTTTTGTTATCTTTTATCAATTGTGCCGAGATGCTAATACCATTGATATCGTAGACACCTTGGTTCTTTACAGAAAATGTGGTGCGGAATTGGATTTCTTTTTGCATGGGGTCGATGGACCAATGGATATCCTCTTCCGTGGGCAGATAGACAGTTATCCCTTTTGTTGTTATGGTAAAAAGATTCCCGATGGTAAGGGTAGCAACCAGACCAGCCATTATAAGGGCAACGACTCTAACATAAGCGAGTTGTTGCCTCTTCATTACTGTTCAGCCACTCCTTTGATCAAAGTATCATTATGTCTGCTTTCAGTCAGATACTTCTTTGTGTTTATTTCAAATATCTTTTTTGTATAATTACTTCTTTTTTGTTGTTGTAGCAAAATAATAGTAAGAATCCCAAGGAAGATAAGGGAGGTAGCATTTGTTTTTTTTAGATGGCGAAAAGCAAACCTTGATTGATTCAGATTAAACTTCAATTGCTTAGACCTCCTTGATGAGTCAATAGTACTTTTTGTCGTTACTTATATTAAGAAGTTTCGAGGTAAGTTTACAAAATGATAAAATGACACAGAAAAAAAATTCCTAAACCAATACAAATTTTTTTATGCAAAGGTCAAAAGTTGTCCATTGTAATAATTTTCCATGAAAAAAAATTGAACCGTCCAACTCTAAGTGGCCAAATATTTATATTCACTGGATAATCTATAATTTTTTGTGAACTGCTTATGAAAAAAAATAGTTGGGAGAAGAAAGCACTAGTTCTATGGATACTCACTTTGTTTTGTAGTACTATTTTGATGCCTGTCTCACAAGCAGAGTCCAAAATAGAATATCCGTTGCCATCTCCACTTTTGGTTGACATGATAGTGGAAGAATCAATGTTTCGACGGATGTCTGTGCGTGAATTCACAAATGAAACAGTGACTGATGAAGAGCTATCAACCATCCTCTGGGCTGCCTGTGGGTATCAAACAGACGGTGGTCGGACGATAGTAGGAATTAACCAGATATACGCAGGGATTATTTACGTATTAAAAGAAGACGCAGCGTATACTTATAATCCTGTGAACCATTCGCTTGTATTCTTTAAAGAGGGGGACTGGCGTGATATCGTCGGCTGGCAGTATAAGGCACCCATACAACTTGGTCTTTGTTATGATACGAACAAGGCTGACGCTCTCCTCGGTGGCGCTGAACTTGGACAAATCGGTCAAAATATACAGTTTATGGCGAATGCTCTTGATTTAGGAACTGTTGTCTGTGGACAAATGCCCCCGGCAATTGACCCATTAGGGATACCAGAAAACGAAGAGGGGCTGGTTGTGATGCCCTTGGGTCATTTGGCGCATCCCTATAATTTTAAGAATAGACCGTTTTGGATATCTTTGCTTCCAAGAATACAAATTTCTTCATTGTCGCTATCAAAGACGTTAGACAATCTAAGTGAAGGAACATCATTTGCAGGAACCCTTACGAAACATGAGGTTAGCCAAGTCCTGTGGTCCACCTATGGTTTCTCCTCCTATATAGATAGGAGCGAGCAGGAAAAAAATACAGTGAAACGACATCGTACAGTGCCTAGTGCTCATGGATATTATCCTTTACGGATGTATCCAGTAACCAAACAAGGAATATTTTACTACCAACCAAATCTGTTTATTAAATTTCAAAAGGTCCCAGTTGACTTCTTAGGACTCCCTATCCTGACTTTCCTGGTAAAGAAAATCTCTGGTGATCATCGCTTTGAAGTTGCAGAGGCAGCTTCTCACCCGTTGGCGGCATCTGCCCCGCTTATCATCCTTATAGTTCTGGATCTAGAGATGACCCGTCCGACTGGTAAAGATGATCTGTCTGACGAAATCTATCGACGATTCTGGTACTATGAAGCAGGCGCTTCAGCTCATAATGTATTATTGGAAGCAACATCATGGAATCTTTCAGCAAGCATTATCTCTCCAACGAACGCTTTAGCAATTCAATCATTACTACAACTTGATGAAAACTTCTTTCCCCTTTTCATCATTCCTGTAGGGAGATAAACGATAGAACTTCTGTAAGAAATTTTCATAATTCGAAAAAACAATGGTTTATTAAGAAAAGAAGAAAAGAAAAAAGATTTGTTTATTTTATCTTTACCTTTGTCGTTTTATATTCTGGTTTAGGCTCAAGCTTTGGTAAAGATAAGTTTAAGATTCCATTTTTTAATTCTGCTTCCACGGTATCTGTTTTTATCTTATCGGGAAATTCAACGCTTCGATAAAAGCTTGTGCTGCTGCATTCTCGTCGAAGCCAGTTTTTGTTTTTCTCTTCTTCTCCAGTTTCATGTTTTGCAGATATCTCTATACTGGTTGGTGAAACGTCGATATTGATTTTTTCTTTAGGAATTCCTGGCATTTCGATCTTCATTTCATATTTGTCTCCAAGATCTGCGACATCCATCATAGGGGTCCGTAGATCGTCAAAGCTGGCGAGAAAGGAACTTTCTGGTCTCCAAAATAAATCGTTGAAATTCGTCCGGAATTGGTCAAAGAGTTGGTCCATATCCATCCAAAGGTCATAGGGTCTTTTTTGGATGATTTCTCCTGTTTTTCGTTCAGTAGGTCTGATAGTTAATTTATCTTTTTTTCCTTTTATACGTGCCATAGTTTTTATCTCCAATTTTTTCGTTTTCAAAATCGGAATATATACACTTCTATAAAAAACTTTCGCTTAATAATGCTGTAAAAATTATCCTTCTAGTAGCCGATATAAAAATTACTACATTTTAAAGCCCATAACCAGTTTCTAATAGTTCCGTTAACCGTGAGATAAAACGTGTCAAAGGACCACCATCAACAATACTATGATCCGCTGTAATGGTGATATGGAGATATTCACGGATCTGGATTATATCATTTACAACTCCTGGTTTTTTCGTAATACCCCCGACAGCAATAAGCGTTGCAATTGGACCACCCAGCCCAATCACCCATCCAGGGAAACGACCTTTCATCCCTATTGCCGTCACACCAACTGTCCCAAGATGCTTCTTTTTCAGTAATCCTCTTCTTCGTAATAAACGAACCCCTAATTTTTTCAGCCATATCGGTGAATGAAGTAACCATTGCTCTAAAGAAGTAAGGTCTCCGAGAACTTCTATTGATGTATCTATTGCTTGTTCTTGCATTAATCGGATTTCTTTTGTGATTTCTTCAACTGTTTTTTGATTTGCTTTTCGAACGATGTACGCAAGCGGTCGTTGTTCACCGTTAACCTCTCGTTCGATAGGGATTGGTATATCAACATCATTAAAGGACACGATTTTTTTTCGTCCTAATCGATAAGAGTTTAATTGTTTATGCTCTTGTGCTGCTTGACTGACGCATTTGATAATCCAACCAGTAAACGAAATATCCATATTCCCTTTGAGTGCTTTAATGGCTTTACTAGCTTCGGTTACATCTATCTCAAGTAATGCGTGAATATTCAGACGATGTTTTCCCTCTTGAGAAACGACGACAATGTCCTGACGAGCCTTCGAGAATGGTTTTAGTTCATATAACCCGATTCTATCCATATACCCACACCGTCGATACTTCTCTTATTCAAATACTTTTTCGCAGTAATTATTATTATCCCCTTCACCCGTACACTTTTCTTTGTTTATGAAAAAACATCCAACCCTTGTTGTTGAACACTGTGAACCAATTCTTTCAGAATGGCTTCTACTTGAGTATAAACATGCTGTAGTGATTTGGGAGAATGAAGTGGTGTTTACTCGAGTGACTAAGAAAACCGCAAACGTACTTAAAAATATCGGTAGAATTGAAAAAGAAAAAGCACAAGATATCTTTTCGCACAAGAGCAGTGTTGTACTTGATCCACAGGCAGAAAAACCACTCACACCATCGGATTGTAAAAAATTTGATGTAATTATAGTTGGCGGGCTACTAGGTTATGAAAAACCAAAAGGACGAACAAAGAAAATGATCAGCAATAGATCAGATTTTCAACAACGAAATCTTGGGCCATATCAGCTTTCAATTGATGGAGCAGTTTTTGTTGCTAAAGCAATTTGTCTTGGGATGACACTTAAGGACATTGAGATAGCCAGTGAAATCGAAATCATACATGACAAAGTCCATTCAACGATCCTCCCTTTTGGATACCCTGTAATACAAAACATTCTAATCATAACACCAGGACTTGTTGAATATTTAGAAAAACTATAAGTCTCTCTACATTATTTATTAAAAAACTACAACATTTAAATAATAAGGAAATATTCATTTTGTTAAAATATGGAGAGGTATTGTATGAGAAAGGAAAAAAAATTATTATCTTTAGGCCTAGTACTAATAATGGTAATTGGAACCGTCGGGTTGTCAGGATGTACAGAAGAAGAGGCAAATAAACTCATTGTAGGGACTGACCCTACATTTGCACCATTTGAATATGTCGATGAAAATGGAAAGATTGTCGGTTTTGATATCGATTTGATTACTGCGATTTTAACTAACTTAGGATACGAAGTGGAGGTTAAGGATATCGCCTTTGAGTTGTTAGTTGATGAATTAAAGATAGGCCGTATTGATGTGATTGCTGCTGGTATGACAATTACCCAAGAAAGATTGGAACAAATCTCATTTAGTATACCTTATTATTCCTCAAATCAGTCTGTGTTGGTACCAGCTGACTCAACATTGGCTATCACAAATTTTACTGATTTTGCTAACCTAAAACTAGGGGCACAAATAGGAACAACAGGCGCTATGTGGGTTGAGGATCATCTGCAGAATCAGACCTGGTTAGATGAACAAAATATTACCTATTCCTTAAATATCAGCTTAGAACAGTATCCCTCTTATATCGAAGCAGTATTAGACTTAAAGAAAACTCCTCCTCAGATAGATGCAGTCATTGTTGATGAACCTGTAGGGAGAAATTTTGCTGCAGATGGAACAACAAAAATAATATATGTTATTGGTACAAATGAGTCATTTGGATTGGGTGTAAAAAAGGAAAACACTGAACTGCTCCAAAAAATAAATCAGGAACTGGAGAATTTCATAGATTCCTCAGAATGGAACGCACTGGTTACCAAATACTTCGAATAACGTACATGTGATCCATTGGTAACCGATACAATCATTAACTCATTCCCTCATTTAATGCGTGGACTTGCCGTCACTATTGAATTAACGCTATTAAGCATGTTATGTGCATCGACTCTTGCTATCATGATGGCGTTTGGTCGGTCCTATGGAAAACAACCTCTCCCTTTTATTGCTCTTATTTATGAAAAAATCTTCCGAGGCATTCCCCTCATTGTAATATTTATTTTAGTCTATTTTGGACTAGCCCAGATAGGAATCTTAATTGATGCTTTTAGTGCAGCTATTATTGGACTTGCCTTGCACAGCACAGCATACCAGATACAAATCTATCGAAGTGCGATTAATTCTATCCCTGAAGGCCAAGTCATCGCTGCACAGTCACTTGGGATGTCAAAACTACAAGCTATACGATATATCCTCCTTCCTCAGATGTTACGACTGTCTATACCTGGCTGGTCTAATGAATTTACGATAATCCTAAAGGATACTTCAATTGCGATTGCTATCGGCGTTGTGGAATTAATGCGACAAGGAAGGTATGTTATCGTACGAGAACCAAGTGTTGCCTTGTATATCCTTTTGGTCGTTGCTTTGATTTATTTCATTTTTGTCTTTACCATAAATCGCGGTTTGAGTTATTTAGAAAAAAGATACCATATTTCTGGTCTGGAAATAACTAAAGCTCGATAGAATAAGGAGATCATTCCTATGCCTATGCTTGACGTAAAAAACATACATAAATCCTTTGAAACAACTGAAGTACTCAAAGGAATTTCTTTTTCGATGGAGAAAGAAGAAACCAAGGTTATCATTGGAACAAGTGGAACAGGAAAAAGCACTCTTCTGAGATGTCTCAATCAACTAGATCCACCAGATGAAGGTGAAGTCTGGCTTGATGGCGAGGAGCTTACTAACCCGTCGATAGATATCAATAGGATCCGCCAAAAGATTGGTTTCGTATTTCAAGATTTCAATCTGTTTAATCATCTTACTGCTCTACGGAATGTCAGCATCGGCTTAGAGAAAGTAAAACAGCTAAATAAGGAAAAAGCAAGAGAACGAGCCATGGATGAGTTAAAACGCGTTGGATTAGAAAAACAAATCAATCAATACCCTGCCCAATTATCTGGAGGGCAGAAGCAACGTGTTGGAATCGCTCGCGCATTGGCCATGGATCCCGACATCATCCTTTTTGATGAGCCTACGTCAGCGTTGGACCCTGAACTTATTGGTGATGTCCTTGATGTGATGAAATCACTTTATGGGAAGGTAGCGATGTTGATTGTAACTCATGAGATGGGATTTGCACGCAACGTTGCAGATGAAATCATATTTATGGAAGGTGGTGTGATTGTCGAAAAAGGACCACCAAAACAAATGTTCCAAAGTCCTACGAAGCAACGAACAAAAGAGTTCCTTGGACGAATAGCAACCTTATATGGAGCGGAGTAACCTAAGATGGCAACATCTATGTTTTTTGAATTTTTACTAGATTCATTACCAAAACTTCTCGATGGATTGCAGGTGACATTCCTTCTGACTATCGTTGCAATTCTAGCTGGATTTCTCATTGGAGTTACGCTTGCCCTTGGAAGGATATACGGAAACAAAATCATATCAGGTATCTGTATTGGATTTATAGAAGTGATACGTGGGACGCCGTTACTTGTCCAACTTTTCATTATCTACTTTGGACTTGCCTCAATTGGTCTTGTGTTTTCCCCGATACAAGCAGCGTTATTTGGTCTGTCTCTTAATAGCAGTGCGTACCAAGCAGAATATCTCAGAGGATCCATTCAGGCTATTCCCTCTGGTCAGATGGTTGCTGCACGGACACTAGGAATGACGAAGATACAGTCAATAGGAACTATTGTCCTTCCACAGGCGTTACGAATCTCTATCCCTGCATGGTCAAACGAATTAATTTATCTTTTTAAATATACATCAATTGCTTATCTCATTCAGGTTAGAGAGTTAACCGCAGAAGGCCAGATTATCGCATCAAGGAATTTCCGGTATGTAGAAATATATCTCATTATCGCTTTGATTTACCTTATATTTACTTTCATCATCTCCGAAATTGTTGATCGGGCAGAAAAACGATTTCATGTTCCTGGTCTTGGAGTTCCTAAGAGAGCCAGCTGGTTGAGAAACACCTAAAGGATTTGGAACAATATTTTTTGATTTTTTCTTTAAAAAAGTAGTTTATCTGTCAAGAAGATTAGATATTGTTACAGTGGACCGTGTTTCAGTCAGACATAATAAAAATCCAAGAGCCGCAAGGAAAAGATCGGTAATGATAAGACCAACAAGAGATAAGACCAAAATCTGTTCTTCTGCGACTTGAAACATCGATGTAAAAAGAAATATCGCAGTTAGCTCCCGGGTTCCTAGTCCTGCAAACGTAATTGGGATGAATCCTGCGACATTTGCTATTGGGAACAATACTAAAAACATAAAATATGGAATATCAAGCCCCAATCCCATAAGAATGAGATACTCCTGGGAAAACACAATAATCCACGTAACAATTCCTAGTATATATGGAAGAATCATCTTAGAGAACCGTGGAAAATCACTATAGAAGGAGCCTACAAATGCATTCAAATGAATTTTTAATTTTTTTGGAATAAAATAAATAATAAGGACTCTGAAGAATTTTTCCCCCCATTCTTTTTTTGTAAAATAGACTGCCAAAAGACAAAAAATAAGAAAAATGCAGACAGTAATTGGGAGTAATTCTGGGATCATACCTATGACTAGTAATGCTCCAATAATCATCATCGCATACAAGGAGAACGAATGAATAAAGGTTTCAATAATTGTATTAATAAAAAGTTTCCCGTAAGGTTCATTGGTTTTTTCTTTCAGATAGGGGACTCGCATGAGTTGCCCGGAAAAACCGGGGGTTATACTACCGTAGAACACACCAATAAGGTAGACCTTTAAGCTATAGAAAAACCCAACCCTGATGTTTTGTTCTTTTAGGACGATTTGCCAGGTAGCATTTCTAATAAGAAGAAGAGGAATGGTCAGCAGCAGGGAGTAGACAATGTACACGGGATTGATTGAGAGGAACGCGGAGATAATTTTTTCTAGGTCAAGGGAATAAATGATATAGACTAGAATAAAAAGTCCTATGAATGGAAGAACGAGTTTTACTTTTCTTAGGATATTTTGAGCCATGCCGTAGAAGTGAAACACGATGGTTCTTTTATGGTTTATTCAGGGTTAACAAAGGAACAATCTAGGATATCGTTGGTAGTAAAGAAAAAAATATATTGATCGGAATTCTTTTTTATTTACCGATCCGAAAAAACTCGTAAAATATAAGGACCAAGAACAAACCCCTTCCCGTTCCATTCCTCAGCGTACTTGACGCTTATCTGAATAGAGATTTTTCCTAAACCAAAGATAGTCTTTTCTGGTTGTATGGTTGTGGTATCGCCCGTGGCAAGCGATTCAAGGAAGCCAACAGATGATATGTTGATAAAGCCAAGTAACCCTCCTTGGACGGAGATGCACCAGGGTATATTTCTTACCAATCCTTCTCCTTCGTTTAGAATGGATACTTGGATATGCCCTCTTCCGCCGGTGACTTCACTAATGCGAAGCTGTGGTTTTGATCCTGATGAGTTGACAAAAGCAACTGAGGGATCTCCGAAAAGATTAGTTTCATAGTATACCCAGCGTATGCAGGATCGTTGGATAAGGAAAAGGTTATCTTCTTTTGAATCATGGTTTGCCCGTCCAATTTCTTTTATATTTTCCCCAAAGACCGCGTCCCAGAACTGCCGATGAAACCGCTGTGAAT
>SMTZ1_10003895_pt1 | contig 22689 bp, 21 predicted proteins | sample DeeMarSWOR136_30_FD_25667 | JGI IMG/M metagenome (IMG submission 25667) | reverse complement strand
CTTGGAGCAGTGAAAAAGGCTTCCATTTCAGCTCACTCTAAAAACCATAGACCATCATCTCCATGTCTAGAACCTTTAAAGGCATGCTTGTTGAATCTGACGGCATAGGAACACATCCTAGAGCCCTTGACTTCCTCGGCCGCGATGAAAGAACTTGATTGCCCGCCTTAAACTGGACCGTTACCTCCTACAGATGTGACCATCCCCCTGGGGTTCTTTTTTTTGCCCATCTCTGAAAATGAGAAGTTATAGAAAACATTATGCCCATTATAGTCAAGAACTCTCAAATCGTCTGTCTGATTAAGATCTCCCATAATCACGGAAAAATGAGTTCCATACTTGGCCTTGACCTTCTCTAAGGGAATCTCAGAAGCAATGAACTTCTTGATCCCCTTGGCATCGAGCTTTTCAACGATTTTGGGATCTTCCAAAGATTCATAGGTGGTTAAAATAAGAATTGGGCCTGTTCCCGTGAAAATTATTCCTGCTTTCATGCTACGATCTCCTTTCTATCCTCTAAGGTGAATAAGACACAAAAGACCTTGCCTCATTAAATCTGCTCATAAGGACTGCAACAATTTGTATGGCAGCCTGGTAAGAAATCATAGTTGGGATTCAGGAGGGAGAACTGAACAGGAACTAATAGGATTCACGGCGCAAAATCGGCTTTTTTGATGGTATGGCAGCTTGCAGGAACTCAATTGGGCTGGATGACGATCGTCTAAACTTGAGATCCGTACGCACAGGATGAGGGTTTAAGAATTAAAACATGAAATGCTGATTTTTTCAAGAAACTCTTCCACTCAAGGGTGAAATGACCAGGGTCCCTTGTTCGTGTTGACCGGCTCTGTATTCTATGGCAAAATCATAAATTATGTCGGTATGTTGCAGACGGCGCCATAAGAGGGAAGGCCATGAAGACCGTCATAGTGCGTACCGATGCTATTGTAAGGTTTTTCCGGATTGCCTTAATCGGATGCAGTGAAAAGGCCTTATAGCCGGTTAAGGTGGCATACCATGGCCAAAAACTTGGTAACAAGGAGGAAAAGTGATGAAACAAGAGCCGTTAAGAAGGTTTCATCTTCGAGAATTCAAGGCAATTAGTCACGCGATTTCAACTTACGAAGATTTGAATGTGTTGATGAACCATATTGTTGAAGGTACAAGCCGAACATTTAAGGCCAAGGGGTGCAGTATATTGCTTCTGGATGAGAGGGAAAAGCAATTATTTCGCGTGGCTAGCTATGGGCTCAGTGAAGAATATCTCCGCAAAGGCCCCATATTCGTGGTGACGGAAAGTCAGTGTGCTATCTGTACGGGTGAGCCCGTTTTTGTTGGGGACATCCTCAACGACCCCCGTGTCCAATATCCGGAGGCCGCAACTAAAGAAGGAATCGCTTCCATGCTCTCTATTCCCATAAAGTGTCGGGATGTAATAGTAGGGATACTGAGAATCTATCATGGCAAGCCTTGGATATTTCACGAAGATGATGTTGATTCTTTGTGTGTGCTGTCGGAACATTTGGGATTGGTTTTAGAGTGCAATGGCCTGAAAAACTTTCTCGATCAGATAAAAATTGGGATGGAGAGCCTACCACCTCGCCTGCTGGAGGGACTATAGCCCATGGAAGGGCGGCTATTCACAGACACGACGGAATTTTTTGCCATAGAACGTGGAGATATAATTCAAATCGGCGAAAGACGCTATATTGTGACAGGCTACGAGCGTGAACGTCGATTCGGTATGGAGGATCCCAAGTTTTGGGTGAAGAAGGTTGTTGACTCAGAGACAGGAGAGAAGAAGATCATAAAGCTGGTCTTTCTTGAATCATTCCAAATCTCTATAGGCGGTGTAAAGATACACTGCTTTAGGGATCCGGAGAAGGAAGCAAAGATCTTAGAACTCGTAAGGGATGATCCCTATTTTATGCACGGAACATCGCACAGAGATTCAAAAGGCAATAATATCAGAGTCTTAAATATAGTGCGTGGTCCAAATTTTTTTGTTTACCTTGATTCATTCACTAAAGGCCATGAGACCTATTTTCATACAGTACTGCCGGGTATCTTGAGAAAGTTAGTGACCGCATTTGAAGCGATCCGTTTTCTTCATATTCATGGGTTCAAGCATGGAGACATAAGAAATGATCATATCATAGTAGAGCGTGATACGGGCAACTATGTGTGGATAGACTTCGATTATGACTATGAAGGTGGGGAAAATCCGTTTGGTTTGGACCTATTTGGGTTGGGGAACATTTTGCTCTACGCCATTGGGAAGGGGTTTCACAATCTTCATATGATAGAGAACGACACATTCACTTACGGCGACCTGATAGATCGCGTTGAACCAGGAGATTTTTCCCTCTTAGATAAATGGAGATTCATAAATTTACGAAAATTCTATCCCTACGTTCCCAAAATGCTCAATGATATTCTTATGCATTTCTCAAGAGATGCGGGCGTCTATTACGAAACTGTAGAAGAAATAGTTGAGGATTTAAACAGAAGTCTCTATTCCATTTTTGAATGACAGGGGGCCTTAGATAACATGAATAATTCTATCGTTGTAGCATTGGACGATTCCGCGACCTCCCGGGCAGTGGTGGATTATCTTATTGGTCTACCACTTCGCCGAGATGACGTGCATGTTACACTGCTTCATGTGTTCAAAAAACCATCGGCCAGTGAGGAGCTCATGGGCGAGAAATTCACGAAGGAAGAGCCGAAAAGGTTTTTGGTCGTCTTAGAAAAGGCGAAGAACAAGCTGGTCGAAAACGGCTTCAATTCCGACAAAGTTCAGATAAGAGTGGTGACCGAACCTTATCCTACTGTATCAGACGGAATCATTGACCAGTTCAAAAAAGGAGATTTCCACATGGCAGTGATCGGCCACAGGAAGATGTCCAAGGCTGAAGAGTTTGTGTTTGGCGATGTAAGCGTCAAATTGGTCAGAGCCCTTGAAAAGGGGGCTGTTTTGGTGGTCGAGTCCTCGTAGTTCTGGAACCAACAAAAGAGTTCGTGTATACTCGCTTCAGGGGCCATAGCCTTGCCCTTTGTTCCAGTTAGTCTTCTACTTCAAAGTTCTTTACGCAATCTCAAGGAACGTCCCAAAGACAAAAGCCCACTTCTTTCACCTAAGGCATACGAACCCCGCAGACAATAGAAGGCCCAATGCTGCAGTAACCGATCTCCATGGCAGTGGAAGCGAGATAGAGCCCTTCTCCCGTGCCAAGGCATAAAAGATTGCTTTCTCAGAAACGGAGTATAGAAAAACACGGCTGTGTATTAATTTACCAATTACGATTTGCGAGGTTTCCTAAGATTGTCTAACAATTTTTTGAAAAAAGCCCCTGACGCCACGTTAAGTATGTCTAGACTTCTGCTCATCGACGATGACCAGGGGACCTGTATGACTTTGGCGCTATATTTGCGCAATGCGGGTTATGAGGTTACAACGACAGGAGATGGCGAAAGGGGAATATTGCTATTCCAGCAACAACGACCTCCTATCGTATTGACCGATATAAAAATGCCCCACATGGATGGGATTGAGGTATTAAAAAGGATTAAACAGATTAGCCCTGAAACTGAAGTGATAGTTATAACCGAGCGCGAGGAGATCGAATCGGCCATCGAGGCACTTAAATATGATGCCTCCGATTTTATCATCAAGCCTGTTGCGAATGAGGCCTTATCAGTTACTCTTAGACGAGTCAAGGAAAGGCTGGAAACGAGGAGGTTGCTCAAGGAATACACAAACAATCTGGAAAATAAGGTAAAAGAGGCGATAGAGGAGCTAAGAGAGAGGTACGAGTTTGAAAGTAATCTGATCCATCATTCCATCGACGGTATAATCGCCACTGATAAGCGGGGAAACATAATCACCTTTAATCAAGGGGCAGAGAGAATATTCGGATATTCTAGGGACGAAGTCGTGGGGAAGATGGATATTAGAAGTCTTTACCCACCCGGGATCGCAGGAATAGCCGAAGAAAGCAGGCGAGATCTTTACGGCAAAGCAAGCGAAAAAGAGGGAATGCCCAACTGGCAGGAGGTCTTAGTTTTAGGGAAAGGAAGCCGCGAAATACCGGTCAGGTTTTCGGGCGCCTTATTGTATCGCAACGGCAAGGCAGTCGGTAGTGTGAGTTTCTTCCACGACCTGAGGGAAATCAAACGCATGCAGAAAGAACTGATAGAAAACGAAAGGCTATCTGCTATCGGCCAAACGGTAACTGGCCTCGCTCACTGCATCAAAAACATCTTACTTGGTATGGAGGCAGGAGTCTATGTCGTAGACAAGGGCCTTAGGAAAGATGATATGTCTAAACTCAGGACCGGCTGGGATATGGTGCAAAGAAATATCGATAAGATCTCTGGCTTGGTTTCAGACCTCCTCAGCTACTCAAAGGAACGTAAGCCTGAGTATGAAAGTTGCTCACCTAATGCCATTGCCGATGCGGTGTGTGAACTCCTGGATCCTAAGGCAAAGGAATCTGGTATAGTGATTGTAAGAGATTTTGATCCAGCCATAGGCCACATATCCTTAGATCCCAAAGGCATCTATCGCTGTCTGCTGAACCAACTTGCTAATGCTATTGATGCCTGTATTGATGATGAAGATGAGGATAAGGACTATCTGGTGCGGGTGACCACAAGGCGTCAGAGTGATGGAATGGTTGCACTGGAGGTTTCTGACAACGGGTGCGGTATGGATGAGGAAGTCAGAAAAAAACTTTTTACCGGTTTCTTCAGTACCAAAGGATCGAGAGGAACCGGTCTCGGCCTGATCGTTACACAGAAGATAATCCAGGAGCATGGAGGAACCATAAGTGTTCAGTCAGAACCTGGAAAGGGATCAACCTTTACTAGCCGCTTACCCTATAAGTCACCGGAAAGAGAATGAGGAGAATTTGATAACGCAAATGGCAATAGCGCGGTGATATTATGGAAGTTGATTATGCTCTGGATGAAGAAGATAAAGAAGGTCTAAAGGTTCTCGTCACGTATTTTGGCTCTAAGGTATCTCATCTCCAGGAAGTGAAGCTTGACAAACTGATTTACATTGCTCAACTGTACCATTATGCGAATTATGGTGAGCTTTTAACCAAAATCCCATTTTTTAGCCTTAGTCGTGGGCCTCATGCTCCGGCGATTAGATCCGTCATAAAGGAGCAACTTGAAAGTCGTGCCATATACTTAAAGGTCGTTCCCTCTAACAAGGATCCATTCAACCCCTGTCTAATTATACGATCCCATGAACTTAAAGATAAAATACAATATACGGCATGTTTGAACACCCTGAGAGAAGTGCTGGAAGACTGGGGAGATAAGCATTTCAAAGACATACTTGATTATACGACCAGAACGATTCCCTTTATTTCCACCACCTATAGAGACCCCATCGACCTGACCAGGACGCAGCCATTGAAGGATCTCAAGTGTGTCTTATCCTTGTCGGAAAGAATTTCTATACATCAGTTTGTGCAGGCACCTGAGGGGCCCTATGATCGAGGGATTGGTCGTGATGGATCCCACCCATTATCCGTCATTGAGGTAGCGGAGATATACCTTGCTCTTTGCGGCGTCCTTCCAGGGAAAATCCCTTCTCGAAAGCATCTTGGATTTAACATCCAAGCGGTCCTAGAGGCTTTTGGAACTCTGGATGAAAAGAATGAAGACGGAGCGAGTAAACATTTTATGGATATTCATAAGGCGACCCAATTAACTGACGCTCTAATGAATTCCAAGGGTTTCGGCCATCTTACCCACAGAGTGGCCCTAAAAGCTGGAATGCTTTTCTTGAGAAGGCTTGGTTATTCTTTCGAAAAAAATGACTTAGAGGAAGAGTTCCCACTCCCTTATGATTATAAAACCCTCAGGGAATGGTTTGCCAAGGTAAGCGTAAAAGTCGTAACCGGTTGAAATAGATCTAAAATAGGGAACATTTCATCAATGCAGTAAAAAACGGGGAGGTTCAACTATTTCAATGAACGATCTTTTCAAAGGGGGGTATGAGTTATGGAAAAGAAAGTATTAGCCATTGATGACGAGCCTGATGTGTTGACCTTTTATTCAGAGGTTTTAGAGGACTATGACTACATAGCCATCACTGCAGAGAGTGGTTTAGAGGGACTGATAAAAGCGCGGGAGGAAAAGCCAGACATTATCATCTTAGATATCATGATGCCCAAAAAGAGCGGGATGTTGACATACAAGGAACTGAAAAAAGATCCGGATCTGAAAAGCATTCCTGTGGTAATCATTACGGCGATGCCAAAAGAGGTGGATTACATGACCCTTTTAGACAGAGCGTCGACAAAACATATCGCACCGGCAGGTCATCTGGTAAAACCCATCACGCCCGAAGACTTGATCAAGGAAATTGAGAGGGTGCTTGGCTAAGATCCCATCTGGCAGTCCAAGCGTGGTTTATATGAAGAGACCCAGTAGGGGTCAAGGACCATTTTTGCACTCTCGCAGATCATCCAGGAGCTGCGTTGTGTCCTCATAAAACCAGTTGGCACCTTTTGAAAAATGCATTAGAACCCGGTTAAGGGATTGGGGGATGTAAGGGTAAATCTTTTTCAGATTGACCACTCGACCGCTAAAAACAATATTCAAATCTTCTTCACACAGTGTACTCAGGGCAGCATGGTTCTGCTTGCTGAGATCCTCTAGGAATGCATCTCCCATGCCCACCAGAAACGCTAGAATATTGCCTAGGCCGAAGAGATCATAGCCGTATATATTCTCCCCGTGGCGGTAATCGTAGTCAAAATCGATCCAGCGGTACTGCCCGGTATCCCGATCTATGAGAATGTGATCTCGTCTTATGTCCCCGTGCTTTTCGCCATGCTCGTGCAGAAACCGGATGGCCTGAATGCATTTTATATACTGATCCAAGATGTCCGGGAATTGATCGTAAAAATAGGTCTGATGATCCAGGTCCATGTTTCTCACATAGTTAGGTAAGGGCTTTCCTTTGATAAAATCGAGCACGCGTATCAGGTTCCCCTTTTCATCCTCGATTGAATATCCATGCATGAAGTTCTTATGCCCGGCTACCAAGTTCAAGATGCGAGCTTCTTTTTCAGGGCTTCGAAAACACTGGAACTCTAAGCCGCCGATATGGGCCGTAAACTCTTCGTAAAAAACGAGCTTGATGATCTTCAGGCTTCCGTTGGTGAGGTCAATGGCACGCTTCACCCAAAACATCACTTCATCTTCGAGGCCGAATCGTTGCCCCTTGGCATTATGGCGAATGAGATAGGGTTTCCCTCCGAGAACAACCACATCATCATATTCAACACGGAAAAAGTCTGTCGTATCGGAATGAACTCGAAAAAGATGAGGAACCTGATGGGCGGGCAACCACTGGGAGACCATTTCCCGAAGTTTTTCTTGAGATAGGGGTTCTCTCATAGGCACCTGTAGTTGCTTGCGGACAAAAAGCCGCTTTCAGGTAGTTGAAATATAATAGAAAGGGGCTGAGGGGTCAAGTCTCTGGATATGCAGAAAAAATGCATGCAAAAAGGGGATTGTAGCCTTTATCACTTATCTTAATTGATCACGACACCTTTCGACCAGAAAAATAGAGACAGTTGTCCTATCATCCCACTCTTCTAGTATTCCCCTGCAATCTTGTTGAACGCAGAAAAAACCAGACAACTTGCTGAAATCAGAAGTTTTTATAAACGACAATCTCTTTCCTACCCCAGACCTCCAGGTCGCCGGTTTTTTTACCTAATTCTTTAGAATTTACATGCGCTTTTTCTTGACACCCTGAAAAAATCAGATATAAAGAGTGATTGTGTCAAAATGCACAAGCTAACGAACTTTCAGAATAACTAAAACAGGTTTTCGGTTCTGTTGGGCCAAAAAACGAGACTAACAAAAGGAGGATGAGTATGTCAGATCTAATTGTACCACATGGTAAAGAAGAAAAACTAATGCCGCTATTACTCCAGGGTGACGAGCTCCAGGCCGAAGTCGAAAGGGCAAAGGACCTCATAAAGATCAGAATCACATCAAGGGAGACCTCAGACCTGATCATGATGGGGATCGGGGCTTTTACGCCATTGACCGGCTTTATGACAAAGGCGGACTGGCAGGGAGTCTGCGATAAGTTCACCATGGCCGATGGCACCTTTTGGCCCATTCCTATCACGCTCTCCACGGATGATGAAGACGTAAAAGAGGGTGATGAATTGGCCCTGGTAGATGATGAGACAGGTACAACCATCGCCACCATGCAGGTCTCTGAGAAGTATACCATTGACAAGGACCACGAATGTAAGGCCGTGTTTACGACGACAGACACGGAGCATCCAGGTGTAGAAAAAGTTATGGCCCAGGGCAAATACAATCTGGCCGGTCCTGTGAAGGTCTTGAGCGAGAGTTATTACCCCGAGCAGTTTAAAGGCCTCTATCATAGGCCTACCGACTCCCGGAAGATCTTTGAAGATATGGGATGGAAGCGGGTTGCCGCCTTACAGCTTCGGAACCCCATGCATCGATCCCACGAGTTCCTGGCCAAGATTGCTGTTGAGGTAATGGATGGCGTGTATATACACCAATTGGTTGGCAAGCTTAAAGCGGGCGACATTCCGGCAGATGTCCGCGTGCGTGCCATCCAGGCCCTTGTGGACAACTATTTTGTGAAGGGTACGGTGGTCCAGGGTGGTTATCCTATGGAGATGAGATACGCAGGGCCGAGAGAGGCTTTGCTCCACGCCTGCTTCCGCCAAAACTACGGGTGCAGCCACATGATCATCGGGCGTGACCATGCGGGTGTGGGCGATTATTACGGTCCTTTCGACGCACAGAAGATCTTCGACGAGATCCCGGACGGCGCCCTTAAGTGCCAGAACCTGAATATTGACTGGACCTTCCACTGTTACAAATGCGGCGGTATGGCCTCGATGAAGACCTGCCCCCACGGAAAAGACGACAGGCTCCTCCTTTCAGGGACCATGGTCAGAAAGACGCTCTCAGAGGGAGGGGATCTCCCTGCTGAATTTTCCCGTCCTGAGGTGGTAGGAATACTCCAGAATTATTACCAGCACCTTGAAGAGAAGGTGGAAATAAAATTGCACGGTGCTGCAACGGGTGAGGTAGAGAAGAAGTAGCGAAGACCCACACAACAAAAAAACCACTTCCCCTTGTGAGGAAGTGGTTTTTTTATGATTTGATGTTTTCCCTTGCCCAGGCAGTCAATTCCTTCAAGGATGTCCCCTTGGGAAAGAATTCCATCACGCCCATGGCCTTTATCTTAGGGATATCCTCCTCATCTAAGAAGCCGCCCGCTGTGATTTTTATATGATCGGAGGCTTCCTCCTTTAAAATTCTCCTTATCTCTGCAAATGCATCGATATCAGCACCGGGCAGCGTGGTGATCCCAATATGATCCACTGACTCTTGCAAGGCGGATTTAACAATGGCCTCCGGCTCCTGCAATTCTGTGTAGATAACTTCAAAACCTGCGTCTACCAAACTCTTGGCCAGGTATTGCAGAGCTTCATTGTGGCCCTCACCCAATCTCCCGAGCAATATCCTTATCTTTCTCTCCGCCATCCCGTGCTCCTATGTATAAATTTGGTCAAGCGCCACCGCTAGTCTGCCCAGCTTGTTCCATGTAAACTAGGGTCACGACCGTTGGCCGGGCTCTATGGATCTCCAGCTTTGCATAATCTCTCATAATCACAATAGACGCACTCTTTCCTATCCTTTTTCATCTCCCTCAGGTCCTGGACCCACTGACTGCGATCGGCCTCATAATTTTTTACCGATTCTATCATCTCTTCAATGATGTCTGCCGGATGTCCCTCCCAATGGCTTTTAATCAGTTTGCCCCCATCTGTAAAGTAAATATAAAGCTCACCCACCGCTTGATTCAGTATATGCTCCACGGCCCACTTATAGCAGGCGAGTTGAAGGTTGTAATCGTTTTCCTCCATGACTTGATAAGGATCCTTTTTCTCAAGATCATTACTTTTCCAGTCCAGAATAACCCACTGCCCTTTGTCCCCGTCTTTGACTAACCTGTCTATGGTCCCCCTGAACTCGCACCCTTCAGAGATGGTGAAGAGGAAGGGAACCTCCACATATTCATTCTGTCCTCCCAGGATTCTGAGTAACTGTGGGTCATTAAGCGTGGTCTCCAGGTGTTTCAGCGCCTTCTCTTTCAGAATGGCCAGGGTCTTGTCATGAAGGTTTTCGCCAGGCAGATCCGACTGGGCCAATCCCCCACAGACATTGTTCAGTAGATCCACGTCGAGTGGATCACCAAAGCGATGTCTCTCCAGGTATCTATGGATAACACTCCCCATGTAGAGGGCTTCTTTAGAGGCATAATAATCTCGCTCATCCTCACCTTCCTGGAAGCCTTTTTCAGCGCCTGTTTCCTCTCTGCCAAAACCGGATACCTGCAAGCCATTCCCTCTGAGACCCAATACGACGCTGTAGTAAAACATGACGGGACACGTCCTGAACATCCGGATAGATTTAAAGCTGAATTGATAGTAGGGCGCCGACCGGATCGGTTCGGTCAAATCAATCCTTTTGACCGCTTCATCATAATCTCCAAATCGCGTTCGCGTCAGTCTTTCCCCACCATATTGGACGCCCCTAAACATCTTCGGTTCGGGTTCTTTCCAGATGACCGTGGGAACACTGCCCTTCCCTTCAAAATAACGTGATTGTTCACGGGGGAAGTTGACTCCAAATTGGTAAAGGTCATCCATCAGGTCCATAATGGTGGCTCTCTCCCGATAATCCTCGGTGGAGAGTGATGCCTTCCCTTTTCCCACCATCTCTTGTCCCATATGGCTTATTAAAACGAGATGATTCATGGTTCTTGAACAGCCTACATAAAAAACGCGTCTGTTCTCCGCCATATCCTCCAGTCTATCTCTCCTGGTAAGAAGATAGCCCAAAGGGCTCAAGGATTTCCGATAATCCAACGCAGGGATCTCGATGGGCCATACGGGGATTTCCCCTTCCTGATGGTTCCAGTCTTCGGGCCTGCCCCTTTCCGATGCATAGAGACGGATGGGCTTACCCACTTGACTCCTCGAGGGGGGCCGGCGGTTCAAGTCAGGAATGATGACCATGGGAAATTCGAGGCCCTTGGCCGCATGCACAGTCATCAGAGAGATAGGACTCTCACCCTCAGAAACGAGCAAGGCCTCGCCCTCCTCTTCCTCCTCCTCCGCCATTTCAAGACAGTATCCAACAAATTCACGCAAGGCCCCATTTCCCTCGGCTTGAAAACGACGGCTTATCTCTATCAGCTTTTCCATGTTCGCCAGTCTCTGCATCCCATTGGGATGAGCCGAGTAAATGGCAGTCAGCCCCCGATCCGATATAATGGTTCTGATAAGTTCGGCCATGGTTAAGCGGGTGGAAAGGAGACGCCAGAACCGGATCTGCTGCCCGACAGATCTTACATTGGGGTTTTCAGAGGAGAGAAATTGCGCCAGCGTAGGTTGCTTGCCATAAAAAAGATCGAAGATCTCTGCATCGGTGAGGGCAAAAATGGGACTCCTCAAGGCCGCCATCAAAGAGATATGTTGTCTTCCATCTGCAAGATAATTCAGAAGCTGGATCATCTCCATGACCTCTTGGCACTGATAAAAACCTTTTCCCCTGTGCACCTTGAAGGGAAGGCTCGCCTCTCGGAGTACATTTTCATAAATCTTCAGATGGGTGAAGGCGAAAAAGAGAATACCTATGGCCAGTTGGTTCCTCTCTATCTTATCTCTGATGTCCGCGTATTGCTCATACTCAAAGTTTTTTTCTCCACGCCTTCCCAGGAGACCTTCAATGATGTCCACAATCAGAGCCGCCTCCATTTCTGTCTGCTCTTTCCTTGAGGAGGGACCTTGCGTCAGGTAAAAGGTTACAGAACCCGCGTTTCCCGAAACAGAGCTTTTCCCCTCGGGCATGGTGATGGGCATGGGAGCAGTTTCATACGCTCTCAATTTCTCTGCTCCCCTGTTGCTAAATATTTGGTCAAATGCGGCATTCAGAAATTCTATAGGCCGACGATCGGTGCGGAAATTGTGCGGAAGATATATGTCACCGGCCAGAATCTTTTGTCTCTGGGAACGGGACAAGGCATCGAAAGCTTCTTTGTGCCTGTTGAGGAATTGAGGGTACCGTGGGTCTATGTTTCGGAGGTAATTGTCTATCTCCGGGTTTTGCCAGAACATGGGCGCCTTTTCCCCCTCATTTGACTGCTTTACAGCTCCTGTCCCGTGCTCGAAGACCGTGACATCGCCCCCTCGAAACTTATATATGGCCTGCCTTTTGTCGCCCACCACAAACAATTTTCCTGGCTGGAGGACTTGCTTGCCACTCTGGTCTTTGCTTGAACAGAGCAAGCTAATGATCTCCCATTGCACCCTGTTTGTATCTTGAAACTCATCCACCATGATATACTTAAACGGTCTTTGCACCCTTTTCAGACCGTACGCATCATCACTCTCGAAAAAGTCTGTGAGGAAGGCGTGACAAAGAGCCTCCAGGTCGGCAAAATCAAGGACGTTTAGTCTCTTTTTTTCTCTTTGATAGCTATCCAGACAGATCTGAGCGGCCCTGATAAAAGATCTGAGCTGCTTCTCAAAGAGTTCGTCAGGTGGAGAAGAGGAAAACAGATCAGGATGAAACTGATCTACCAGGCCAACGTAGGATATCTCCCTGAGACCATGTTTAACGGCCAGCCTAGGACTTCCGGGCTTTCTGTCCTTGACCATCTCTCTCAACCTAAAAAAAAGGTTCGGCACACCGAAATTGTCATCAGATTCTGCCCTGTGACCCTGCCAATTCTCTAAGACATCAAAAACCTTCTCAAAATGGCCTTTCCCTTTCTCCCATTTTCTCAACCCCTCCAGGTAGGGAATCAGACTCTCCTCCTTAATCACGCGGCAGTATTCTCTAAAGACTTGCGCCTGCCATCCGCCTGTATGGAACAGTCTCTCACTGGTCTCCCTAACACGCCTGAAGCTGAGGGGATGCTCTAGGACACAGCGCAAAGCACGAAGAAGGCTGGTGCGGCTTCCAAAAGACTGGAGGAGAGGGAAAAGGGCATCCCGATCATTCTCCCATACCGAGGATACCCCGGTCTCGATCGCCTGCTCCATGATGCTTCTTTGTCTTGCGCCTTGGATGATGGCAAAACCGGGGTCAATCCCAGATTCCACGGGATGCTCTCTCAAGAGATTGGCGCAGAAGGAATGAATGGTGGAAATCCTGTTCTTGTGGAACTGTTCTCGCGCCTCCCTGATCCTTTTTCTTAGCCTTTCACCCCCTTTTTCCCGCGTATGAAGGTCCCTGTCCAACCGACCAAGCATCTCATAAATGCGCCCCTTCATCTCCTCAGCCGCTTTTTCGGTGAAAGTCAGGGTAAGGATGTGTGGAAGGGAGACTGTGTCGTCGGTGAGGAGGATAAAGCAGAACCTGTGGCTGAGAATACGGGTCTTACCCGCTCCAGGGCCAGAGGTGACCACCATGTTTCTCTGATAGTCAAGGGCACAGAACTGTTGAAATGTGAGATCTTCAAACATCATCTTACCTTTAGCATTCGAAATGAAACGTCATTGCGACCCCCGCTTAAGCGGGCTGAAACAATCTCATATTACGAAAGCCTGTGTTTTCAATATCTTCCTAAAGATTACCTCCCGGCTGCGAGTTCAAGGCCGAACGGCTCCGTCGCCTTCGGCTCCTCGCAATAACTTTATAACGTTCCTGATTACTACAATTAACTACTATAGATTTCTTAAGAGACTGTGGAAAAACGGGCTTCTGAGAGGCTGATGGAAAATGTCCATATGCAAGGCTTCCGAAGTCCCGAAGAATGAGGCGTACACAGAAGTACGCCGCAATGATGAGGGACGAGGGTAACGCAGCAGATGGGCGTTTTCCGACAGCCTCTAGAGATTTTTTTATCAATTTAGAAATTTACATTCAAGCAAATTGGCTGTAAACAATAGGACAAATTTATCCATTTGAACTCCAAAGCAGTCCCTCGCCTTATGAACGGAGTTTGTTTGATGACCTCGCAGAAAATAGCTTCTTTGATTCTGGCCGCTGGTAGGGGCAGTCGAATGAAAGGATTTGACGGGAATAAGACCCTGTTGCCCCTGGTTTCTGATGAGTCCCCCTTCAAAGGAAGTTACCCCATTTTGCTGCACATCCTTATCAATCTCCCTCCAGGCCCCAAGGCCGTTGTGATCAACTACAAGAAAGAGGATTTAATTCACGCCACCCAATCCTTTGAGATCTCCTACTATGAACAACCCCTGCTTAACGGCACGGGCGGTGCCCTCATTGCCGCCAGGGAATTTCTTGAAACTCAGGATTATGATCGGATGATCATCACCATGGGAGATGTCCCATTTGTGAGCCGTACCACCTATCTGAAACTCGTGGAGGGACTAAAGGCGAACAACCTGATGGTTTTGGGGTTCCTTCCATCGGACAAAAAGCAATATGGTGTGCTTGAGACTGAAGGCGTAAAGGTGAGAAGAATTATTGAATGGGCGTACTGGAAGGCCTACCCTGCGGAAAGACAAAGGCAACTAAACATCTGCAATTCAGGAATCTATGCGGCTCGCAAAGATGATCTTGTTCAGTATCTGGGGATCCTGGAACAGAGGCCTCACATGGTAAAAAAAGAGAGACATGGAAAGCGGGTCGAGGTGGAAGAGTTTTTCATTACCGACCTGGTCGAATTGATGCAAAATGACGGTTTAGATGTAGGATATGCCCTGGCGGAGCAGGAGCACGAGGTCATGGGTGTGGATGACCTCCCATCTCTGTTAAGGGCGCAGGAGATATTTAGAAACTCTGCTGATAAATAAAGAATCTAGGCCCTGAAAACCTGGCTTTGAGCTGCCCCCAGAGGGGGCTTTTAGTGTCTTTCCTTCATGCGAAAGTCTGTTGGGGTAATGGAGTGGTGGAGTAATGGAGTAATGATAAGGACTTATTCAAGTTGAAATTCGGGTTTTAGCTTTTTCCAAAACTCCAATACTCCAGTACTCCAAAGCAGCCCACTATCTTTACCGGCAAAGCCATTTAGCTCTGACCTGGCCAAAGGACGAGGTTTCCAAGATCCAAATGGGCAGATTCCCATTGGACCCCTTCAGGTGCACACCTATCTTGTGGCATGCCCGCAAACAAAAGAGGCGGTCATCATTGATCCGGCCGGTGAGGAGGAGAAGATCACTGCCCTCATTGAAGAGGAAGATGTTAAAGTGAAATACATACTCAACACCCATGGCCACTCCGATCATGTACTCGCCAACCAGAGGTTGAAACAGATGCTGTCTGTGCCTACCTGCATGCATGAATTGGATGACCAGTTCTTTTCCCAAAAAGACACCCGGGAAGAATCCTCAAAAGAATTCGGCCTCCCCCCTACAGAACCTGTTGACATTAAATTGAAGGATGGAAACGTATTGGAACTGGGAACCCTCAGGATAGAGGTAATCCACACACCCGGCCATACCCCTGGCTCAGTCTGCTATCTTGTCAGCGGAAACCTCTTTACTGGGGATACCCTTTTTGTAGGTGCGGTGGGCAGGACGGATCTCAAAGGTGCGTCACTGGAAACCCTTTTGGGCTCCTTGGAAAAGAAGCTCCTACCTCTCCCTTCAGAGACGATCGTATGGCCGGGTCATGATTATGGTGAAACGCCTACCTCCACCATAGGCCGCGAGATGGAAGAAAACCCGTATATCACCGACTTTATTCTGGACAAATAGGCCTAGTGAAACTCCTCACGCCGAAACGCGGGGCATCTGACACTTGCGTAGACAACCTCCTCCCCCTTGATGGGGGAGGATTGAGGAGGGGGGAAAAAAATGCCATTCATCTCTCACTCTGCATTAATCAGGGCCACGAGGAAGGGTCTAGCTGTCCATAATAAGAGGCAACGCACCAGGCACTATCTCAATGACAACAGGCAACACGCCCAACGGCTCCCCATCCACATCCAGAAGGACCCGCTGACCCGAATCTGCCTCCACCTTCTTTGCTTCAAAGCCATACACCTTACCTACCTTAAGCAGCTTTCCATTGTAGAGCTTCGGAAGATGCCAAAAGACCTCAGGTAGAGAAAGATCCCCAATGACTGTCACGTGGAACAGGCCATCGTCAACCTGAGCATCAGGAGCCACCCACATGCCGCCGCCTTGATACTGACCGTTGGCGACCACCACGTTCCAGCTTGAGAATATGTGTTCAGGCCCATTGTCCATCTTGAGGCGTATTCTTTTCTTGTCATAAATCAGAATGGAGATCAGAGTGGCCCAGATAAATGAGATGAACCCTCCAAGCGCCTTGGTGGTCCTATTGACCCGTTCATCCACTTCGCCCCCTAAACCAAAGCTGGTCACGTTATGGAAGTATCTTAGGGCGGGCTGACCACGATGATCCCGGTATCTCAGCTGCCCCAGGTCGATGGGTCGGGCACGGGACTCCACGATCAGATCCATTGCCTTATCCAGTTCCCTGGGTATGGAAACCGTCCTTATGAAGTCACACCCCGTCCCCCTTGGGAGATATGCCAGTACGGCTCCGGGCCGAATCGGGCCATCCTCTCCCATAAACCCATTTACGGTCTCATTAAGCGTTCCATCTCCGCCCACACAAACAATTTGCTCAGCGCCTTCAAGAAGGGCCTTACGCGTCAGGCCGATCGCATCTCCTTGACCCGTGGTGAGGTGGGCGTCAAATGGCCCCAGCCGATCTTTTGCAAGGGACTCGATTTGGGGCCATTCCCTTCCCGTGGCCCCCATGGCCGCATTGGGATTCACAATGAAGGCAATTCTCTTTTGACGGGATCCCATGATGGGCGTGACCCCCCCTGCACTAGGTAATCACCGCAGAGACACGGAGTACACGGAGATATTTAAGGTGGACCCTGAATTTGATTGCTTAACACCGCTATGTGAAACATAAAAGAATTTCTCTATGTTCTCTGGGTCTCGAACGACCCCGAGCTCGTTGAAGGGGAGTGGATTGTTAGTCCCATGTATGATCATCGTCCAGACAATCCCTTAATCAACGCCAGCACATTGTGACCCAGAACCTGATGGTTGTACCCCCCTTCCAAAATGCCGAAGCATCCCCCGCGGCACCGCTCTGCGGCCGCCCGGACCATACGGCCAATCTCCTTGTAGTCATCTGTGGTAAGGGTCCCACCCCAATCCTCTTCGTGGTTGTCAAAGCCTGCTGAAATCCCGATGATATCTGCCTCACACCGCTCCATCTCGTCAGCCACCTCTCGCATGTACACGTGGCGGGTATGGGTCGTGACATTATGAACGGTCACCCACTCCTTGTCCTCTAAGATGTTTACCGTACCGTCCCCAAAATGGAGGTCAATGTCCAAGACATAGGCGCGATGAATCTTTCTTGTCCGTTTCAATCGGGCAAGCGCTATGGCCATGTTGTTGAAATAACAGAAGCCCCAGCACGAGCCGGAAGAGGCGTGGTGGCCAGGGGGACGAATAAGCCCAAAGCATGGTTCGGTTAACCCGAGGGTTGCCGTCTGGATAGCGCCGCCTGCGGCCAAGGCAGCGATGGGAAAAAGCCCTTGGTCCCTTACCCTTTCAATCAGCGACTCCGTATGGACAGTAGCAATATCCTCCACGGAGGCGGACTCAGCTGTAATAAAATCCACCTCAGGAGCAATCACTTGCACAACGGCTTCCAGTCGTCCAGCAGCGGCTGCCGGATCTGATGTATAGACCTGGTAGAAATCATCATGGAAAATGACTTTCATGGCGACACCTCGGCTTCCCTTTAACCTTAGCCCAAAGCGCACAGCGCTTTGGGCATGGTCAGAAGCCGTGACTTGGAGTATTGGAGTATCGGAGTATTGGAGCACTGATTGCGTTTACGATTTGCATCCATCCGATAATTACAGCGTTACATTACTCCAAGACTCCAGTACTCCATCACTCCATGACTTTGGAAAATTCACTTCCCCGAAAGGATCCCGGCCAACTTCTCCAAATCGTGACTCTTGCCAAGGGATAGTGTATCTCCTGCTTCAATCCGGGTCTGAGAGGAGGGATTAAATCTCATCTCCCCTTCCTTTGTCCTGATGGCCACGATAATCACATCCATTTCCTTTCTTATCCCTGAATCAACGAGCGTGGCCCCGTTCAGGCGGGATTTCTCACTCACCACCAATTCCTCCATTTCAAGCCCCATTTCCCTATTGTCTACAGCAAAATCTATGAAATCCGTGACCGCTGGTTTAATAATGGTCTGGGCCATTTTATACCCACCAATGAGGTAGGGCATAACCACTTTGTTCGCCCCTGCCCTCAACAGTTTTTTTTCTGTGTGCTCCTCATCAGCACGGGCGAGGATAAACAGTTTAGGATTCAAACCCCGGGCTGTGATGGTGATAAAGAGATTGTCCGCATCAGAAGCCACCACAGAGACCAAACCCCTCGCCCTCTCCACCCCTGCCTCCAATAGCACCTCCTCACTGGTCGCATCATCAACGAGATAAGGGATATCTTCAGCTTCAAAAATCTCTTTTTCTTCTGGATCATTGTCAATGACCACCATAGGCATGTCGTTTGCCTTCAGCTCACGAGTGATGATCTTTCCTATGCGACCAAATCCACATATGATGTAGTGATTCTTTATGGATCTTATTTTTAGTCCCAATTTTCGCCTCCCAAAAATTGATCTTACTTGCAATTCAACCATGGCCTGGGCCACCATACCAAGGATATAGGCTATGATTCCTATGCCAAAAAAAATGATGAAAATCGTGAAAACCCTTCCAATGACCGTGACCTCCCTCACCTCCCCAAAGCCGACTGTCGTAATGGTGATAACGGTCATGTATAATGAATCCAGAAAACCCCACCCCTCGATGGACATATATCCCAAACTGCCGATAAAGAGGATAACCACCAAGATAACAAAACCCTTGGCAACCTTTTTGTGACTAGCGGGCGAGATATCGCTGTCTAATTTGACCATGCAAACCTCTACAAAAAGATGAAGGGGCTCTACCCACCCCTTCAACCCTATTTGTTACTGGCACTTATTACGAAAATTACTTTCCTGGAGATGAACTGACTGCCTCAACGGTAAATTCACTTACATTTTCCGGCAGTTTGTCGATAATAATCATGAAGGGGATTGTGGCGCCTGGTTGCAGATTTAAATTCATCCTATTCCTGCCCGCCCGAATCTTTAATCCTTGGTTCAGCCCTTCCATGGGCGTCTCTTTGATCTGTTTTTCCGCAAAAGTATTCCCCGCGTAGGCCATTTTTATTTTGACCACTTCCCCTTTATCGTCCAGGATGGTGCCCTTGAGAAGGATGAAACTCCGTGGCTTGGGATAGTTGTTGGTGACCATACCTTTGATAACAAAGAGTTGTCCAGCCTTTTGGGATTGGATAAATGAACCGGTAACGGCCTTGAAGGATAGCCTGGCCACTCCGGGATCGATGACCTCCTGCTTCTTTGAAGCCTGCAGGAAAGGTATAGAACCAGGAATCAGGTCCGGAGCAAAATAGAAGATGGCTGCAGCCCCGCCGAGGACCAATAAAAGAATCAGCAGAATAATGGGTAGAGCCCGTGATCGACCCTTCTTTACCCTGGGGATCGGCGGTTCAGTATCTTCCACGCCTTCTCCTGCCTCTTCCCTGCGCATATCTGCAGTCGCCGTTGTAACGCCCTCCTCCTCATCGATAGGAGGCAATTCATCAGAAGGGACAGCTTTGTGAACGTCAACTTCTTCCATGGCCTCTTCAAAGGCCAAATCAAAATTAGATTCGCCCGCCTCCTTTGCTGGTGCAGCCTCTTCTTCATCGAAATCAGGCCGGGATTCAAGGGACAACGTCTCATCAAGCCCTTCCTCCAGAATCATATCTGCGTCAGGTTCTTCAACGAGCACCTCTTCTGGCGGATAGGCAATGAAAACATTTTTGCATACAGAGCACCTGACTTTTGAGCCTCCTGCTTTCAAAAGGCCCTCGTCAAGGTTGTACTTGGATTGGCAGCTTTCACATTCTATGATCATAGTCACCCTCCTACTTGCATTGAGACGACTTTCTCATCTCAATACATAGATATCACGGAGATATCTATACTGTTCATCATGGTCAAGCCCATAGCCCACCAGAAAACCCTCTTTAACCTGGAAACCGCAATAGTCAAGTTTGACCGCCTCCGCACGCCTCTCCAGCTTATCAATGAGGGCACAGATTCTGATGGATTCAGGGCCTTTTCCCTCCAGTCTCTTGACGATCTGTCTCAAGGTAAGGCCGGTGTCCACGATATCTTCCACCACGATTACAGGCTTGCCCTGGATGGGGATTTCCACGTCTTTCGTCAATTTTATGGCTCCGCTCGACGACATACCAGATCCATAACTGGCGGCCCTGATGAAATCAATTTTACAGGGAACGCTCATTTTCTTAACCAGATCAGAAAAGAAAAAAACAACCCCGTTTAGTATACCCACAAGAATCGGCTCTGTGCCCTGATAGTCAGACGATATCTGTTGGGCGAGTTCTTCCACCTTGTCTAGAATGGCCTTTTCAGGGATTAAGATCTCTTTTTCCAAAATGTCCTCAACCCCCCCTGCGGAATCCTGAGACAATCCTACAGGCTTTCAGATTAGATAAGATATTGAATTTTTTGTAAAATGTCAACAAGATAATTAAGGGAAATTCAGGATATTTTATGAATTCTTTAACAAACCTCTACGTTCTTTAGCTTTTTATTCCATATTTGCCAAAATTCCTCGAATCTTATGAACAACTTCCTTTCACTACTCTTCCAAGAACGGGAGAGTGGCGTTTTTTCTGTAGGCCAAGGCGAGGCACGACGCGATCAGATTGTTCTTTTCGTCGGTCACGCGAATATCATAGGTCCCTGTTTTCTGGGAACGATGAACTTCTCTTGATTCCGCCCGCAGCCTGCTATTTTTATCTGGAGGTTGATGGTACGTGACTGTCACGTTAACCCCACCGTGAATCATTCCAAATATGTTGGCGTCGTCCTCTGAGGAGTCCATCTCCACAATGGCATGGCCCGGATTCAATTCCACCAACCGTATACCCAGCTTGCGGGCGTACGCTTCATTTTCAACCCTCCTGGAAATGGAGGCAAGTACCTTTTTCTTATCCATGACCTTCGATCATCTCTCCACGACCTGACTCTGGATGCCCCTGGATTCCAACTCTTGTCGCTGTTTTTCTGCACCTTCCCTGGTTATAAAAGTGCCAACGTAAAGTCGAAATACCCCCATATGGTCCTGGATCGCATAGGGGGAATAGCCAAGATCCTCCAAGAACTGGACCCGGACACCAAGCTCGTCCCGTGATTGATACGTGTTAATGAGGGTGGCATACGCTGTTCTTTTAACCATGGCGTCCCTCAATCCATGGTCCTTCCTGAATCCTTCCGCCTGTTCCCGTCCCTCGAAGTAGCCAACAAAAACCCTGTACCAAAGCCCATTGCTCAATTCCACCTTGACCCAATAGGCGGGGAAGCCTTTCTTACTATACAGGGAGACCACCTCCTTTGCCCAATACGGATATGAGACGCTTTTATTGAAAGGTACAGGCGATTGAACTTTAGGCACAGGCCCTGGCTGAGCCGGAGGCCCCACTCTCTCCAGAGAAGCCACGATCTTAGGCTCTTTGGAGATGACATCTGGTTTTCCTTGTGGAGTTTGTTCTGAAATCTCTTTCTCCACGTTACGGGTTGCAGGTCCAGTGGGCCTCTCTGGCAGGGGCTGAGACTGGGCAGAAGGGGCTTTGATGTCAGGACCTGGTTTTGCCTCTGAAGCTTTACTCTCTGGCGCTCTGTTTCCCCTTGAAGGGTCTGTTTTGAAATCTCTTTTTTGACCGTGGGAAGCTCGGCAGCAATCAAAGTCTTTGGCTTGGCCTTTGCCTCAGGAATGGACGTTTCACCCTTCACTTCAGGTTCATCCACAGATGCAGGTCTCTTCGGCTCTACTAAGGGGGTTTTCCCTTTTTCTTTATGGACCGCCTTCGGACGCACGTCTTTCTTGGTTCCTGCCTTCATTTCCTTGCTTTTAACCGTCCATTGTTTCTCAAACGCTTTAAAGGGATCTATGAGACCGTTGTGCCAGAGCACGCCCAAAGCAAGTAGGGCTGTGGCCACGAAGAGCAGGAGCAATCTCCCCCTGATGCCCTTCTTATCTCCTTGTTTATGGGTCCCTCTGCCCCTTTCCTCAAGAGAACTCCCCTGCTTGTTCTCCTTATTCGGTTTCCTCCCCAAAAATCCCCAGGACTTCTTGCGATCACGACGCCTCTTATCCTTGCCCTCCTCCCCATATGAGTAATAGTAGCTGTAATACTTGTAATCCTGAAAATCAGGGCTCACCTCCGGCCTCATGCCATTGAGGATCACCCCCATGATGTTGGACTTGACCTGGTGGAGTTGCGTCATGGATCTTTTCAGCAATCCCTTTGAAACCGAACCCACCCGATAAACCAGTAGCACCCCATCCACCTTGGCCCCCAAAATGGCCGCATCTGCCGTAGAGAGAATGGGCGGGGAGTCAAATAGGATCATGTCATATTCTTCCTTTGCCTCTCCAATAAAGTCTGTCAAGGCCGGGGAATCAATCAACTCCGCCGGGTTGGGCGGTATGGCCCCACTGGTAATCACGTG
>SMTZ1_10002324_pt1 | contig 22689 bp, 27 predicted proteins | sample DeeMarSWOR136_30_FD_25667 | JGI IMG/M metagenome (IMG submission 25667) | reverse complement strand
CCCGTCAAGGTAAACTCGAGGGATTAGCGAAGAGTTATTACGACTCCTATGCTATGGCTCGCGGAATGAAGAAAATCTTCACATGGAAAGAGAATCTGGGGTCCTGGAAATACTTAATCATGTTACTTATGCTGGTTATTTTCTTTTTGTTCTTTGGGCTTTTGTATTTGTATGGAGGACCGTGAGGACGATTTTTAGTTAGCTTACTTTGCAAGGGAGTGCAAAAAATATTTTAGTTTAAGTATGCTTCAATATCCTTATGCCCTCTCTGAAGGCAGAGAAAATCCATGTTACTTATTTGCCTGGTGTAAGTGAATTTTCCCCATTGACTCCGCGTTACTATACTTTGACTCACTATGACCGTACTGGCGACCTGTTCCTATCTGTCGGAACTTCTTATGATATTGAAAAGTTGTCTGATTTGTATACTAGATTCATGAGAGATGAAGTACTTGCGGAGTTGAAGAATGAAGATGGTGGGGTTTCTTTGAATTTGCATTATCATGTTTGTGGTGGATTCGTTTTTGTTGGGCAAAGTTGAGATACAAGATTTTTTGCCGTTTTATTTCATATAATGTGCAAGCTATCAGGTTTGGGGACAAGGCTTTCTTTGAAAAAAATCCTGAATTCGACAAAGCCAAGGTTTTAATTCATTTTCATTCGTCGAATAAAAAATATGACAAAACTGAGGAAAAAGGAACAGTCTCAGAATACAAGTTATAATGCGGTAGCACAAGTGTTAAGTTTTACATTTGTTTGCTAGATTTTCTAAAATAGACCTGTTTACCCTGACAAGTTGCGGGCGCTGTACCAGAACTATCCGCGCTTGAACTATAAGCAAGCGACTATCGAATCGATTATGGCTGAGACAATACGGTTGGTAACTAAAACTTCACGGCGTTGCAGACAATAGAGTTTCGAGATATAGTGAGAAATGATATAGAAACTGCTGTGCGTCAAGAAGTGGAAAATGAACCCTCTCTGGTTGGTGCGTTAGTGAGTTTCGAGTTTGACTTGCGGAATATTGGTTATCCAGCGAAGTACACTTCAGCCATTGAGGACAAGCTGGTGGCTGAGCAGCAGGAGATACAAGCAGATTTTGAGAGACAACGGATACTGGTATTGGCAAACGCTACGGCTCAGGAGGTCATCATCAAAGCTTCAGGTGAAGCTGAAGCCAAGGTGATAGAGGCTAACGCTACAAAACAAGCCATTGAAATAGTCTTAGAGCCAGTGGATCAAAGCGGAAACGAAACGAGAATCGCTGAACTCTACCTGTGGGTTCAAACGTTGCAGAAAATAGCGCCTGACATAGACATATTGCTGGTTGGCTCAGACGGCACGCCGGTGCTTACTCCTACAAACTCAACAAACCCCTAATTTTTTGTAGGGTTTTTCTGATCTAAAACTTAGCTTTGCTTCGGCTTTCTTCTTCTTTTTATTTTTGTCAGAAGCATTACTGCTGCCACGTGTGAGCATTTTGTTTTGCTCAGGAAACCTGGGCAGGTGCAGCTCCATTTTCCAGTGTGGTCTTGAGCCACCGTGTAGGTTCCATGGTCTCCTATGACGTTGTACAATCCCTGACTTAAGGATTCGACTCTACCGCTTTCCACGAGCCGTTTAGCTTTTTCGAGCATTCTGCTGACAGGCATTTTATGAAAACCCAATGAGTTCAAAGGGACACCTGTAAAAGGTGCATAACATTACTATGCGACAAGTCACTAATTAAGCACACAACATCAAGCCTCAGAAAAGGCTTCAAAATGAGTTCAAAGCTTTCGTTTGTCGTTTCCTGAAGGACGCTAGTTTCAAATTGCTGGGGGTGTTTTCTCCACCGCACTGTTTAGACCCTGCATTTCCATGTGTGCCTTTCTGATTAAGTCGGCTATTGTCTCTTTCGTCGGTACAGCCGCGTTCAGCGAAAGTGCCACGGCTTTCTGGTGAGCAGTCTGCAGCAGCATTATCACGTTTTCAGGCGTTGGATAACCTATGCTCAAGGATAAAGCAAAAGCTTCTCTGTTGTTTTCTTCAACGCTCCTACGTGTTTCCTCAACATCAACTTTGAGCAAGTCACCAGTTATGATGAGACCCTCATCCAGAACCACTTTCATGGAAAGCCCAGCCTCAACTGCCTTAATCCCAAGTTTAGACAAAACAGCCGCTAACCGCTCAGAAATAACCTCGCCTTTCCGCACCACCAACGTGTCCTTGCTCACCCAAACGCTCCCAGACTCAATCCGAGTAGGCAAACCAACCGCGTTCAATTGACTGATTATCGGACCAGGCGGTTGACCCGTGCTGCCCTCTGGAATAACAACATCCATAGCGGAAACATCACCCGACTTAGCAGTCGTCTTGACTTTACCCCGCTCCAACAGAAGCGCCAACTTAAACGGGTTGAGATCCGTGAAAAGAAACAGGTTCGCACCCTCCAAGTGCTCCTCAAGCTTCCTCAGATCAGCGTCATCTAAGCCTTCAAGAGCAAGCTTAGTCAACGTATTCTTCAAAACCTTCATGTAAACGCTGCCAGTCAAATTCTTTTTCAACGCCTGAAGCTGCGCAGCACGAACCTTCTGCAAACTGGCAAGCCCGATAGATTTGTATCCTTTCAACAACTCTTTAATTTCTTCAACTTCACCAATTTTTTCTTCCAACACTTGCTGAGACGGCATCCCAAATTCCTCATTAAGGTTTAATCTTCACTGGCTTACCCATAGATGTTTTGACGAAGGCAAACTTCACGTTTTTCAAGCCACGCTTAAGCTTTCCTTCTAAAACCCTAAGAACTGCCTGAATGTTATCCACCACATCTTCCTCTTTCATGTCCTCAGTCCCCACAGGACACTGAACAATCGGCTGATTACGCATCCTCACCAAAACCGTCTTCCGATGCTTCCCAATCAAACCTGCAATGTCCGCGTTAGGCGGAACAGGCACAGGCAGCTTTCCCCGAGGACCCAAAACTGGACCAAAAATCTTGCCCACACTCGGCATCAACGGAGCTTCAGACAGAAATACGTCAAAATGGTTCGCGAATTTCCGCAGTTCCTTCTTCTTGCCAGCTAACCTTTCGAGCTCAGCGCGTTCTATAACCCTTTCTGCTTTCGCTTTCTTAGCCTTAAGCGCCAACTCGCCAGAGGCAATAACCAGAATCTTGTTTGGTTTCCCCGTTGCGTGAGGAAGCTCAATAACCTGCTGTATTCTGCCTTCCAAGGGCATCTTGAAGCCTCATGCCAATGAGGAGTTGGAACCCAATTATAAAAATATTCGCTTACTCTTCAGGTTTATTAAACAAATCTTCGTAGCTACCTTCATCAATTTCCCGTTGCACTTCTCGCGGGTCTTTGCCTTCCACTGTTACGCCCATACTGACACAAGTGCCCAACATCTCCTTGGCAGCGCTCTTCAAAGTCTGCGCCAAGAGCTGTGGGCGCTTCATCTTGGCAACACGCACAACTTGCTCCATAGAAAGGTTGCCAACCTTCTCGGTGTTAGGGGTTCCTGAACCTTTCTCAATCTTCAACTCGCTCACGATCAGCGCTGAAGCCGTGGGAGTGCCAACCGTAACTTCGAAAGTTTTATCCTCAACGTCAACAGCTACCTTAACAGGAACCTTCATTCCCGCGTAATCCTTCGTAAGCTCATTAATCTTGGTTACAACAGCCATAGTGTTAACGCCCAAAGGCCCAAGTGCAGGACCCAACGGTGGACCAGCATTTGCTTGCCCTCCGTTTACGAGCAACTCTACAATTTTTTTCTCAGCCATCTTATACTTCACTACCCTTAGTTTTTGCTTTTTCAACCAGTTTAACGTAATCTGAGTGAACCGTAATCGGCAAAGTGAAGGTGGCTTCCAGCAGTTCAAGTGTGACTTCGCCTTTAGACTTGTCGATGCGTGTGATCTTTGCGCGCATGCCCTTGAAGGGTCCACCAGTGATTTCCACCACGTCATCCTCGCCTAGGTCTTCGATAACGGGTTTTCGGATTATGTAACGTTCAATTTCGGAGAAGCTTACCAAACCGGGAATTCGAGACCGCACGTGTCTTACGCCAGTTATGGCTTCTTCCACAAGGTGAGGACCATCGGCTTCTATGAAAACGTAGCCTTTCAGCGTTTCAGGAACAAGTAGAGCTTTAATGGGGATATGGCTCATTTCAACTTTCGCGGAGATGAGCCGTGCTACGTTACGCTCCTGCCCAGTCGTCGTTTTGACAACAAAAATCTTCGCTGAAAGCTGATCCTCTTCTTTCTTTTCCATGGATTTCTGCCTTCTAACCGGTTGCTGCTGTTGCGCCGCCTGCAGCGAGAGATAAAAGCTTAATGACGAAACCAACCAGTCCAATGGCGCCTATACCTAGCAAGCTGATTTTTATAGATAGCCACAGCTCTGTTCGCCCTGGTTTTACCGCTAACTTCAGGGTTCTTGCTGCTTGAGATAGCCATGATCTTATGCCCATATTTACCGACACTCATCATTTCACTTAGGAATAATAAACGTTACTGTAAGTTTTAAGGTTTAAACGGTTGCTGCACCGTGACTACGGGCGCAGTCTTGCTCTCCAATAGTTATAATTGCTAGAACGTGTGCATATGTATCGTTTACATTTTTCTTTTGTAACACTCTTCTGCAGGGTTTTCAGTAAACGCAACATACCCTGTTGCTTTCTCAAAGTTTCTTGTATTGAAGCCCTGCTTGTTCTAGCGCCTTTAGCAGTTGTGGCTTGTCTTCGCTTTTTATTCCCTTCCAATCGAGAACAGCGTAATCGACTTTTTCCAGTGTCTTTTCTACGCATTGGCGGAGCATTTCAGCGTCCACAAGTGGGATAGCGTATTTAGGAATCATGTGTCCGAAAACCGCTTCGTCATTCAGAGCCATGCGAGTGAAGCGTTGATTGTAGTGTGGTCCGCCTATGCCGAGAACCGCTGTGTTCTGAGAAGCTGTGAATTTGCCTATGGCGGATATAGCGGCGTGGGCAACGACTTCTGCAGCCTTTATATCTTGCCATTGGTGTGGTGTGCTGCCTAGTTCCACGAACATGGTTGGCGTGTTTAGTGATGGACCGTGATGGGTGCATTCGTAAGACACCTCGTATGCGAGGTTCATGCCTTCTTTGAGGTAGGAAAGTGCTTTCAGTGCGTCTTGCATTGCGGTGGCTGGTGAGATGGAGACTTGTTTGGGTACTCCACCAAATTCCGCTGCACCGAAGTTTCCAGGTGTGTGAACTGAGAGCGTGGGTTTGCCGCTTGTGCTACTGTGGCGCGAAATGAAGACTACTAGGTTCAGGTTCTGAAAGTTTTCAGGTAGGTTTTGTGTGTTCATGCTTTCCTCGCTGAGTACGATTAAGGTGACTTCTTTTCTGTTCACTTGGGCTGAGTAAATAGGGTTTCCTTGGAAAGCTTTGCCTGTTATTTTGAAGGGGTAGTGGTCGAGCACTTGTCGTGCGATGGTTAACCCTGCAGGGTCTTTGTTTGAAGCAGCAAGTAGAATCATGTTTAAGCCTTAGAGTAAAGGAGAGGGTTCTCGGGAAAAAGGTTTTCCATAAAGCTTATAATCGTTGAGCAAGGTTCACCCTTTCATGTGGAGAGACCAGTGTAAAATGCACTTGATTAATTTCAAAGAATTATCCGCAGAGGAGCTTAACTCTTTCATTGACTTAGGTATAGAAGTTAAGCTTAATCCTGAGAAGTATCGAAAAGCGTTGGACGCTGAGTCGTTGGGGTTGGTTTTCCAGAAGACCAGCACGAGAACCAGGGTTGCGTTTGAGGTTGCGATGACGCAGCTTGGCGGTCACGCGTTGTATATTGATTGGAGTACGACGAACTTTACGTTAGCTGACATTTATGATGAGATGCAGTATTTGTCGCGCAACGTTGATGGCGTTGTGGCTCGATTGCTGAGGAACGCTGACGTGCAGCGGATGGCCGAAGCGTCCCGTGTTCCAGTAATTAACGGTTGCGACGAGAAGTATCATCCAAGCCAAGTCATAGCGGATTTAGTGACAATTAAGGAGTTGACGGGCAAGCTTAGAGGCGTGAAGCTCACGTTCATAGGCATCCACAATAACGTTTGCAACTCGCTTATTGAGGGCTGCACCAAAACTGGTGTGAAGCTGACCACGGTGACGCCAATAGTCAATGAGCATGCACGCGATGAAGCGCTGATGCAAGCGGCTGAGAAGACGGGGTTGTGGAAAGCAACATTAGACGTGAAAGAGGCGGTTACGGATGCGGATTTTGTTTACACGGATACGTGGATCGACATGGAGTTCTTCATGGACCCGAAGTTCAAGGGGGAAAAAGAGAAGCGCCTAAAACAGATGAGGCCATACCAAGTCAACAGCGAACTGCTCAAAAGAAGCAACGCTTACGTTATGCATGACATGCCGATTCATAGAGGATATGAGATAAGCGAGGAAGTCATTGAAGATTCCCATTCTGTGATTTACGAGCAAAGCGAAAACAGATTATACTCAGCTAAAGCCATACTGCTAAAAATTTTAAAAACCCGAGCTAAGGATAGACTCTAGCCCCTCCATAAATAGTAGACGCGCGCAATTCTGAATGAAGCACCTTTTTGGCAGCGCTGTGTTTGCTTCTTTCGCCTCAAGAGGCAGCGAGGTAACTCGCATGCAAAACTCATTATTCCGCAATACCTCGGCAAAATAGGGAACTATAATATCGATTAAATCTTTCTTAGCATAGCAAACTGGCAAGAATGCTTTCCCCAAGGGCATCATCAACAAAATCCCAACCAAACTTTCGCAGGGATCATTTTTTAAAACCGGCTCATATGTGATTTCCAAAAGATGCGTCGCTGAATCTTCAAAACAAGCTTTTCAAACCTTATGTTTCGCCGAAAATCGGAAGCAACATTAATAGGAGTCCATTATGCAGTGTTTAGGACAATGATACCCTTACTGAACGTTAATTGGCAAGGTTCGCCCTCGTCTTATTCTCTTAGCGAACGCGACTACGGCGTGCTGTCTCTGATAGATGAGGAGGATTTGACAACTTTCACTTTCGACGGATTGAAACGAAGACTGGGATTGCATCCTGAAACGCTCTCGCGTATACTCAACCGACTTGAAGAAGAAGGCATTGTGGAAAAAACCACTGAAGGCTATACGGTCACACAGAAACTCATCCGCCTTAAACTTAACCCTCACCGGCAAGAGACGCAAAGCGTATCTCTGTTGCAAACGTATCTGCCATCCAACATTCTCACTCAACAATTGATCTCAACGCTGAACGGAAAATGGTTCGGCATCCTCCGCTGGCTAGGCATATCAGAAACTAGCGATGGCGTCACCCTCAAATGGGTCACCGAAGACGGTGACATACAAATCGCCGCAAACATATCAGGATTCGCGTTAAACATAGACGCTAAATTCCTGCACGGCAACAACCTTGACTTAGCACTGAAAGCCGCGTACCAGCTTATGGCTCACATAGGCAAACTTTACTCAGGCACACGACTGGCAAGACATGTATCCTATTATAGCGGTCCAAGCGGACATCCCTACTTCGAGCTTGCTTAATCCTTTGTGACCGACTTTCACCCTTCCTTAGTCAACAAATACTATCGTGCCCTTTTCTTTCTATGTGAAAAAAATGAGTCAGCTAGTAAATCCTTTAGAAGTTTTAAAATCCATCTCAGACGCCACAACCACGCTTGTCCAGAAACTCGCCAAGTCAATAGTCAGCGTAAACTCGCGGATGTCACGAGGCACAGGCGTAGTGCTAAACAAAGACGGATACATACTCACATGCAACCACGCCATTGCTGGATGCAACAACGTCAAAATAGGTCAAGGACAAAAAACCTACCACGCCCACGTAGTAGGCACAGACCCCTACAACGATATTGCGCTGCTTAAAATCGAAAACAACTCAGATTTTCAACCTATAGAACTCGGAGACTCCTCCACGCTAAACACAGGCCAATTCGTCTTGGCACTTGCTAACCCTTTCAACAGGCAGCAGCCAACAGCCACAACGGGCATAATCACAAACCCTGACGGCACCCTCCGAGGCTTACGCGGAACAGCCATGGAAAACATCATCGCCACAGACGCCAAACTTAACCCCGGTTTCTCCGGCGGACCACTTGTAGACGCTCAAGGCAAGCTCATAGGTATAAACACCGCTTATGTATGGTCACGCGGCATAGCCATTCCCGTGAACAAAGTTAAAACCATAGTAGACAGGCTAATTAGCGGACGCCCCGTAAAAAAAGCCTATTTGGGAATAATAGCCAACAGCGTCGCTATCCCCGGCGAAATTCAAGAGGAAACAGGCTTAAACCAGCACAGCGGGGTCATGATATTCTCAGTTGAGCCAGGCTCACCCGCAAGAAAAGCGGGCTTAGCCATGGGCGACGTGATAGTCGAGTTTAATGGTAATTCGGTCACCAACTTCTACGATCTGCCAAGACTCTTAGCTGAAGATGTCATTGGTGAAGAAATCCAGCTTACCATAATCCGCCGAGAAAAGCTCCTCAAACTCAGCGTTAAACCAACGCCGCACGGAGGCGAAAACAACGAATAAACAAGCCCTACCCTTGCTTGAGCCGCCACAGCCATTACCGCGACCACCGCTACATCCATCCCCGCATCCTCTCCCCTAGATTAACCTAACCACTGCTCCTCGGTTTTCATTTAGGCTAAACCTGCGAGAGGAATGGAACTAAACCGACAAGAAAAACTTGTTCGCCTGGATTTCCTTACTTTTTTAGGGCTTTCACGGTTCTTTCTAGCAAAAGCAGGGCAGCTTCCTGAGAAGGCCAACTTCCCACGCCGCAGTCAGGACCCGTAAACGTCATTCGCTCTCCGTACTTAGCTTTGGCTGAATCGTAACGTTTCCTAATGGCTTCTTCGTCGTCAATTAGCTGCTCCGCTGTCGGCTTCGTCACGCCTCTCTCATACAGCTCCGCTACGATAGAGTCTATATCCGTCCTTGAAACGCCCACACGTATCTCCTTGTCGGCGGTTTCCAACATTTCCTTCGAGACCCCTTCAATGTTTTTAGGGGAGGCGGCGTACTCGAAAGACACAACATCGATGTTTCCTACTTCTAACACGTCGGGCAGTCTTGACGCTGAATGAAGATGAATCTGCCTTACGGCGCCTTGGAAGTCGAAGGCTTTTTCCAAAACGTCGCGTATCACGTCGGCTTCAGCGGTTATGCTGTGGAACCCGAAGCTCGGCTCGTCTATGGATACAACCTCGGTCTTAATGTGCTTGGAGTTCAAGATGGAGTTTCTAGCGAAACGACGTATGGTCTCCGCGAAACTTTCAAGCACGTCGCTGTAAGGGGTTGTTCCCACCTCTTTCAAATATTGTTCTAAAGGTCCAAAGATAGAGACGCGCAGCGGAATTCTTTTGTCAAATTCTTCGCTGAGAGTTTTCGCTTCCGCGTTGAGTAAGTGTACTTCAGGCAGAACCGCTCTTTCCTCCTCAACCAAGAAACTGCCCGTGTTCATGGACACGTGGATGGCGTCACTCACCTGCTTCATTCCGTCATACTGTTGCGGATAATTAACGACGTCCAGTCCTGAACTGAGCTTTTTTCGGAACGATTCAAGCGTGACCTCGCAGAAATTCTTTTGGATAAACTGGTCCTTTTGGATGTCCCTTCTGTCAGCTATGGCTTCTCTGGCAAGCTGATAGGCCTTATCGAAAGCTTCCTTGTTAGCTTCAGGTGGTAACGGGAAACTTCCTACGTCATCAATTAATGTGTCCATGAAGCTATATTGACGGAAGAATTCTATTAAAAGATATAGTAGCACTAACGTTGCCGTAACCCTAAAGAACCACAGCGAGTTTGATAGGGAAAGGCTGAAGCTGTCATGTCTGAGTCTTGTACGTTCTGCAAAATAGTGCGAAAAGAAGCGCCTGCAAGCATAGTTTATGAGGATGAAGAAGTGATTGCGTTCATGAGCATCCGTCCCATAAACGTTGGTCACACTCTTGTGGTTCCAAAGAAGCATTATGAGAACATCTACGAGATTTCAGAGGAAGAAACAGCGTACCTGTACAAGGTCGTGAAGAAACTTGCTCATGCCGTGAAGCAAGCTGTTGACGCGGAAGGAATTCGTATCGTGCAGAACAACGGGGAAGCCGCGGGGCAAGTCATTTTTCACATGCACGTTCACATAATTCCCATGAACAAAAACCATTCTTGGCTACACCACGCTGGACCTCGCGGTGCCGACGCCCTAGAGAACGACGCAGAAAGGATAAGACAAGTTGTTTGAAGCGTTTTTTAAAACTTGAAATCCCTAAAAAACATCCTAAATAGGAACATCTATAAAAGAGGGAGACCCCATTTGCTACATTGCAAAAAGCGGGAAAAACATGACTGAAGAACCTAACGAAAATGATGCCCCCAATCCAGAGAAACTCCTTATTGACGAACCAATGAATTTTCCGTTCCATGCCGCTTACAATGTATACTCGGAATTGTTTGACCACGCAACTGAAGCCGATGCTAAGGCGGATTTAAACAGGAATATTGTGTCTCTTAAAGAAAACAGGATTGACTGTGAAACCTTTTACAGGAACATAGCGCACCACCGAAAAATGTCGTCTAACCCCTACCACGACAGGTTTTCCCTGCAAACGCAGAGAAAAAGGGACTGGCGCAAGAAAGCTCAAAGACAAGATAGGATAAAGAGACACAAAAAATAAGCAATAGCTGCTTTGTTCGCAGGAACGCATCTTAAAGAAGTATTGATTCCACAGTGAGGTTAAGCACAACTTCTGCGATATCACTTGCATATTCGGCGGTTCTGCGGATGCTTTCAATTATCAATCGCAGATAGGGCGCGTCTTCAACATCTACCCTTTGAGAAGCATCAACCGCCTCTTTCTCCATCGAAGCAATCTCTTTGGTTTTTTCAACTATGCTTTCGGCGAGAGCATAATCTTGTCTAAAAAGCGCTTCTATGGCAGTTTCAAACATTGAAACAGCTATTTTGCTCATTTGTTCAAGTTTTTCATTTATTCCTGATCCCAACTTGTTCTTTATCAGCAAGACGTTGTCTGCGATGCTGGCTGCGTGATCTGCGGTTCTTTCCACAGCCTTGGTTACTAGACGATAACCTAAACAATCACGGGCGTTTCGCAGGCCAATTTCCTTTATTATACGGGGATTTTGAATCGCTGTCTTGAGCTGTCTTATTATGTACAGGTTGAACCTTTCCACCTCGTTATCCGTAACCGCAACTTCTTTAGCCTGTTGATAGTCAAGTCCTTCCAAAGCGTTTATGGCGTCTCGCTGCATCGAAGCCGTTATTATACTCATCCGTCTTAGGGCACTTTGAACAGAAAGTTCCGGGTAGCTCAGCAGAACTTGCAACGTTAGCTCTTGTGTGGTGTCAATAACGATCTCGGTTCCTACAAGCATGTTACGGGAAAAGCTTTTCATTTCCCGCCTCTGCTTCGTGGATAACTGCTTCTGGCTTTCACCTTTTATGTGTATAATGTTGTAACCCACGAGGTATGCAGAGACTGCTTTTCTAATCACGGCGTCTGGAGCATCCTTGCTTGTAATTTTGATTGAAGCTTCCTCGGGTCTCTGCTGCACTGCCGTGTCGCTGGGGAAAATTGATAATAACCCGCCTTCTTCTTCACGCAGCTTCATCACGCTTCATTTTTTAAGCTGGTTTTGATCAACCCATCTTTTTGGCAACGATATTATGTAGGTGGATCCTCCTGTGAATTGGAGTTTTCTCGTTTCTTCCGTTAGTTTTGATAGCAATCTAAAGACCCCTCGAGAAGTACAGTAGATGACTATCCATATAGCTATTGTCTATATAGTTTATGGCTTCTGCATAAGCTGCTTTTCACCCTTAAGGTTGATTTTAACCGCTAGGTAATCCGTAAAACGCTAAAGATGGGCAATTATATAGTCTATATAGTTTATAGGGCACATCCATATAATAAAGCTGTGCCTTCATTCAAGCAAAGAGAGATAAAAAACATGAATAACACATCCAAAATCGTTAATGCAATAGTAGTCATCGCTATTGTCGTAGTAGGAATCTTCGCCTATATGTCTCTATCACAACCCACAGGCGGAGACGAAACAGTCTTACTGAACGGTGCAGGAGCAACGTTTCCATATTCATTCCTTGAAGCAATGATGAATCAGTACAAACAAGTCAAATCCACTGTCACGATAAACTACCAACTGATAGGGAGCGGAGGCGGCATATCCGCGCTCGATGGTTTGTTTCTATTTCTGTTTATCCAGTGCCACAGGGTACGAAAAATATTTATTACATATACGAAGAATCTGAAAGATTGGCTAAGCCAAGCAATATGGTTCGAGGGGTTGAGGGTAAGGTCCTTGAGCGCGGGCTACCCTTAACGCCACAGAAAACAAAGGAGTTAATCAAAAAAACACCTGGTAGAATCGGAGTGGAGAATCGCTGTATCGGCGCAAAATCTCTGATACCCTAAATGCATTATCATCGAAAAAAGCGTTAAAATATCTCATATACCTTGCCGCGGTAGTAGTCTTTCTCGCGTTAATCTTGTTGCCACCTATTCTCGGAATCTTCACGAAGTGGAGCAGCCTTGAACAAGTTTTCGATCAGCCGCAACTTATGGACCGTGCGTTGGTTGCAGTGGCAAATTCTTTCGTGATTGCGTTACTTGTTTCTGCTTTAGACGTTTTAGCGGGCGTTCCATTGGCATGGCTAATTACACGCGGAAAGTCGAGATGGCTGAACGTTCTCGACACTTTCGCAGATATACCCTTTATTGTGCCAACCGCCGCTCTCGGCTATTCGTTACTGCTTTTTTGGAACGGACCACAAGGCATATCTGCCTTTTTTAGTGGCTCACTAATTTCTACAGGTTGGCTGCTTATCGTGCTGCTGCATTTTGCATTCTCCTATCCTATCGTGGTCCGCGTTATGGTTGGAGCATTACTTGACTACAAAAGAGAATATGAACAGCAATCCAGGACTCTTGGCGCACCACCATTCATGGCAGCGCGAACAGTAACCTTCCCAATACTCAAACCTGCATTGATAGCTGCGTTTATTCTTTCGTTTGCGAGGTCTCTTTCGGAAACTGGAGCGACATTCATTGTTGCAGGGGCGTTCGAGAACGGACCAGTTTTCCTTCAAAACGTGCGAAATGAGCTTTCGGTCTCGGCTCCAGCCCTGTATGAAGGTGCCACTGTCTTTGCAAGCGTTTTGTTGATAATAATATCGCTCACAATTTTCGGTCTAATTCGTATTCTGGGTCCAAGATTACGATTGCCGTTTAACCGAGTTTTACCTAGTATCGAAAGAAAGCTAAGTTATTCAAAAGCTGCTATGTCTAGGAATAGCATCACGATAATAGTTTTTGTGGCGATAGTTCTGCTTCCATCTCTTTTCGTAGCGTTGCCAGCCTTCCAAGCGTTGTTTACAAACACATTTACCGATGCAATTTCAGGTTCAGGTGTCTGGGGCGACTATTGGCAAAGCTTGTCACTCTCATACATTCTGGGAGCCCTCGTTACGCTCATCGGTTTCATCGTCGGATTGCCTATGGCAATCCTGATCGCTAGAAAGAAATTCGGCAAAATACCCTCAACTTTGCTGGATATTCTCGTCAACGTTCCTTTAATTGTTCCGTCAATAGCCCTAGGTGTTTCTCTCAAATTCTTCTGGCAAAGCTTCGCTTTCATACCTGAATTTCTCCTCTTGGTTTTCGCTCACGTCGCAATCACTTACCCCTATTTTGTAAGGTCCATGTCGGCAGCGTTTGAAAGGATAAGTCTGGACATGGAGGAAGCTGCGAGGACGCTTGGAGCTAAGCCTTTCGGAGTATTCAGAACGATAATGTTGCCGCTGGCAAAGTATTCAATTCTCTCAGGCGCCATAATGGTTTTCACAAGAAGTGTAAGTGAAACAGGTGCAACGTTAGCCGTGGTGAAAAATCTCCAAACAGCGCCTGTGGTTATAGTCAACTGGGTGAAGACACTGCAGAACCCTGCTTTGGTGAACACTGGCATCACCTCATCGGTGGTGGGATTGGGATGCGGCATACTGATAGTGCTTTCCTTTATAATCCTGCTTTTGCTGAGGTTTGTGACCCGAGGAAAAGGAAGAAATTGAAATGTTACCTTATAACTCGAAAATTATATTATACAATGCTAAAGAGAGATAAAAAAATGCCAAGCGTTCGTGTTGTTAACCTAACCAAGAAATTCGGGAAAATCGTGGCTCTGGACAACATTAGTCTGGAAGTCCATGACCAGGAATACTTTGCGTTGTTGGGACCTAGCGGCTGTGGAAAAACCACTTTACTAAGGCTCATAGCTGGGCTAATTAAACCTGACAGCGGAGAGATTTATATCGGAGATAAACGAGTAGACGAAGTGCCGCCTGAAGACAGGGAAATCGGCTTTGTTTTTCAAACTTTCGCGCTGTTTCCACACATGACCGCTTGGGAAAACGTGAACTACGGTCCTAGAGTAAAGAACTTTGACTTAAAAGAAGCGGGAGCCGTAGGTCACGAAGTGCTTGAACTGGTTAAGCTTCATGAACGCATGGACGCCTATCCCCGCGAGTTAAGCGGCGGTATGATGCAGCGAATAGCCGTTGCAAGAGCGCTTACAGCAGGAGCCAAAACATTGCTTTTGGACGAACCTCTGGGACAATTGGATGCGAAAGTCCGCAACGAGATAAGATATGAAATGAGGCGAATGGCTAAGGATCTGAACTTAACCGCGATTCACGTGACTCATGACCAGTCTGAGGCAATGTCAATTTCGGACAGAATCGCAGTGATGAAGAAGGGAAAGATTGTGCAGGTGGGAACGCCGCAGGAGCTCTACATGAAACCAAACAGTCTCTTCGTTGCTAACTTCATTGGAGAGTCTAACTTTCTAGAGTCCTCAGTTGCTGCTGTAAACGGCAGCGATTTGGAAATCGAACTTCGTGGCGGAGCTAAAGTTAAAGCAGTTGGCAATATAGCCGAAGGTGAAAGAACCGTTTTGTGCATAAGACCTGAGATTTTTGTTGTTGAGCTTGATGAAAACAAAAATGAGAACCCTCTCAGAGGTAAGGTTGAGAAAATAACGTTTGAAGGCACATTTGTGAGGTACGTGATTCGACTTGAAAGCCTAGACTCAGTTGTGGTTATCAAGCCTTCGTTAACAGAGAAATGGTACGATGTTGGAGCAAGGGTTACCCTGAGTTTCGCACCAGAAAAGGCGCAAATTTTCCCGTATCCAGAAGCGGGGTTACTTAAAGAAATATCAGTCTAGTGCAAAGTCATGTATCTCTTATTAAAGAATAAGCAAAAATGGACTTCAGCTCAGCATAAGAAATTATCTTGTTTACATCTTCTTCTTTTGGAACTCTCGTTATCCGTTTTTCTCACATATATTTTGGCATGGTCCAATACACTTCACAGAACTCGGCATAATAAGAATACGCATCAATCAGATTGTCTTATCAGTCACTGCACTGCAAACTAGCAATATACTCTTTCACTTCTTTAGAGTCACCTAAGTCAAGGTTTTTGTCCATATATTTTAGTCTCTTAGAAATCGAGGTGGAGGGCTTTCTTCAGTGCCGAGTGATGGGATTTGAACCCCCACCACAGTGGAGACATCACCCGAAGACCAGACTATTAATCGACTTTTTAATTTTCTTGATATACCCAAAAGGTAAGTAAGGCTTGTTAGAAATATATGGTCTTCCCTATTTCGTTTGCTGTAACAGTTAGAACATTCTCTACTTGCCATTTCACCTCCGTTATGTTCTTCAATTAACATCTTTTCACCGAGATGCAGATATTCAAAGTTATTTTTTTGAATCTATCTATAATAGACTTTTAAACACAAATTTAAGCGAGCTGAGACTCGGCGTCGCTCTGCTCCGCCTCGAACGTTCCATACGATCCTCGACACGACGACGGTCAAGCGCCTCGGGCAACTCGATGCGGTTGGATCCACCCCAAAGGGGCACCCCCCCAATCCTCCGAGCCTCTCCCTCAGCACGTCAATAAGCTTGATAATGAAACAATGATTAACTCATGATCTTATGGATAATGCTATCTAATCAAACTTGCGTGCGCGATAGTCTCCGAGTATTTCTGCAGGACATTTGAAACCGCCTCAGTGATCTTCCTTTGAAATGGCAAAGCATATATTAGAAACGAGTTTTAGGAAAGGTTATGAGTTTCAAAGAATGGATTATCCCTCAAGACAAAATTTTTTTCAATCTACTTGAGGAACAAGCCGCGCTTGCTGTAAAAGTAGCTGAACTGTTCCAGACTATGATCAGAGAATACAAAACTTTTGACGTGCTAATACAGAGAATGAAAATCATGGAACATGAGGGAGATGACATTGTCCACAAAATTATTCAAAAACTACACAAATCATTCATTACGCCTATAGACCATGAAGATATTTCCAAACTCGCATCTCTCTATGATGACGTCATTGACTTAATTGACGCAACAGCAAACAGAATTTTTCTCTTCAGAATTGAAAAACCAACCGAAGTAGTAAAAGAATTCGCTGACATAATAGTGCGACAGGTAAAGGAAGTAAGCGCTCTTACAAAGCATATAAGGAAAATTAATCAAACGGAAATCGAACAGAAGTTTAAGGCTATTCATAGTTTAGAGAATGAAGCAGACGATTTGCACGATTTTGCAGTTGTAGAGCTTTTCAAAGAAAGAGACCCTATTAAAATCATGATAATGAAGGACATTTATGAATTCTTGGAACAAATAACCGACAAGTGCGAAGATATATGTCTAGTTATTCAAGATGTAGTTATAAAGAACGCTTGATCTTATGATACAAATCATCGTATCCGTTGCTTTAATTTTAGCAATAATCTTTGGATTTTGGACAGGGTTTACCGATGCAGCTTACGCAACTGCTGGAATTATTGCATCAAAAGCTGTGAAAACAAATCAGGCAATCCTCCTTTCAACAATTGGTTCTTTAATTGGCATGACAGTTTTTGGGTCTGCAGTAGCTAAAACGATTGGAACTGGAATAATTACAGAAGGATTCGCATCAGGAGAGGTTATCATTGCTACTCTGGCTGGTGCTCTAATTTTTGATGTAATATTTTCATGGGTATATGCTTTGCCAATTTCTGAAACTCATGTTCTGATAGGTGGATTAGTAGGCGCAGGTGTTGCAGCAGGAGGATTTGAAATCATAGAAGTAGGCGGCATAATAAACAAAGTAATTATACCCCTTATTGCTTCGCCATTTGTAGCAATTATCATAGCTTTTTTCATAACTGGATTAATCATCAGAGCTTTCTGGAATCACCCTGCAAGTAAAATGAATAGACGGTTTAAACGCTTACAGGTGCTTGCTACATTTTTTTTCTCTGTTACAGATGCCACAAATGATGCACAAAAAGTAATGGGTATAATGACGATGATTTTGTTTTATTATGGCTACATTTCAGAGTTTGTAGTTCCTTTCTGGGTTATAATTGCATCATATGTTCTCATATCATCTGGTGTTGTGTTTGGAGGATGGAGAATTGTAAAGACAATGGCAACAAAAATCACCAATGTTAAACCTTATGTGGGATTTGCAAGTGATTTATCCAGTACAATGATTTTGGGTTCAGCAGCCTATTTTGGATTGCCAATGAGTTCTACTCATGTTGCTAATGGAACTTTGATAGGTGCAGGGTTAACAAGAGGAAAGAAGGCTGTTAACTGGGGAACAATGCGAAATATCATTTGGGCATGGATTTTGTCTGCTCCCTTATCAGCTGTTTTTGCCTATGTGATTTACCAATTGATAATTCTTGCTGTATAATGATTGAGAAAAAGTGGAATACTGTAAATATTAATGACCCACCTTTTCCAAACCTTAATTTTCCGAGTGACTTTTCAAAAAGACATTTGCAGAAACTCTTGATTTTTAGTATGTTTCAAATCTCTGAGGAAATACCATGCGAATCCTTAACAATTTTGGCTTAATTTTCCGAGAAATCATAATTATACTTGGACTCGTCAACTTCGCTATTGCCTATGGTCTCTTGAAAGGGCTTGGGTTGGCTTGGATTCTATCCCTACTTTGCTGTAATAATCATCTACTTAAAGGGGTAGCGGCTGCGTTTTTAGAAATCACTTATATAGAGGGGTACGGAAGTTTTTTGGCCGTTCGTCATAAAGGATTGAGAACACACTCCCCGCATTCCACGCATCAGAATTGCTTTGAACCCTCACCACAGTGAAGATGTCACCCGCAATATGTTTTCTTCTGTTCATACCAAATCTGGAAGACAGCAAGCGCGCTGTTCATGACCTTTTCAACAAACATCCTCATTAGTCCGCGTATTTCCGCGTATGTTCCGTTTTCTTCCATCTATTTCCTTTATTCCAACATACTGTAACCGCGGTTTTACTGTAAAAACAGGTGTAAAACAGCCATGGTATTTGCGTGTTTTTTTCCGATACAAAATCGTTCCAAATAAAGTTAAATTAATGACTTCTTTGCTAAGGATGTTTTCTTGAAAAATTGGAAGTTTACATGTATATACTAAAAAAGGCTTCTAAGCTGTTTAATTATACCTTGACTTAGCATAAACCAGTAAACTCTTCTCTTCAATTCATTTCTAGAAAATAATCCTTGAAATCTTCTTTTCCATGAACCATAAAAGCTTCTGTAGCATTTATAGAGTTCTTCCTGCACCTCTTTCCTTGACAAGGTTTCCGTTGGCATTATCGCATGTACCATATCATAATTAGCCCAATTAGAATCTTCTATCCACATATTCTCTTTTGCTTCTTCGAAAAGTTCAGTTCCAGGGAATGGTGTAAGAATAGCGAATATAGCAAAGTCTGGATCCAATTCCTTAATGAACCTTCTTGATTCCGCAATTGAATCCGCAGTATCTTTGCGATCACCTATTATGAACATCACGTGCCCGAAAATGTCATTCTTTTTTAGGAGCTTAACCGCTTTCTTAGAATCTTCTGGAGTAATATTTTTTCTAAAGCTTTCAAGTGTTGATTGTTTTGAGTTTTCAACTCCCAAAAGAACCCAACGAAGACCTGACCTCCGCAATTTAGGCAAGGTATCTTGATATTTGATGATATCATCACATCTTGCTTGGGTAAACCACATCAAATCTTCAGAAATCCCTTTCTCTATAATTTCACTAGCTAGTTCATTGGCCCTTTTACCTACTCCAAAGTTATCATCTGTTAACCAAATGAACCGACTTCCATAATTGTGGAAACAATATTCTATTTCATCCGCAATACGTTTAGGAGACTTCTTTCGCCACACACCTTTCCAGAAACACCACTGAGAACAAAACGTGCAACGATGCGGACAACCCCTAGATCCTTCAATTAAGGCATATGGCATCCTAAGACCAGACATTGCACTAAAGTGGTACTTATGAACAAAATCTTTAACAAAATGGTATCCTGGATATGGCAAATCATCAAGATCCTCGATTAAGGGTCTTGAGGGATTATGCAAAATCTCTCTGTTATGTCTAAAGGATATTCCTTCTATTTTTGAAAATGGTGATTCATCATTTAAATTTTTGACAAGTTCCGCGAAGGTTATTTCACCCTCTCCTCTTACGATAACATCGATTTCAGGGTATGCTTCCAAACTTTCTTGGGCCGTTGCCGTAAAATGTTGACCCCCAGCAACAGTTAGAACATTTGGATTAACTCTTTTTGCAGTCTCTAATGTTCTTAGAACTGTGTATGTGTTGCATGTTGCCAGTGCACTGCAAGCTACAACATCTGGATTGAAAGATTCAATTTGCTGTTCCATGTTCTTCCAATCGATTTGCTGAGCATTACAATCCAACACTTTAATCTCTACGTTTTTAACTTCTCTTTCAAGGTAAGCTGCAAGTTGGATGATTCCGTATGGAGGTGGAAGATACTCGCCCATAACAAACCATACATCCTTAGGCGGTTCAATGAACAAAACTTTCATCGTTAATTTCTCAGTAATTAAGTTAATCCAGTATTTTTCCTCTTTATTATATGATTTGTGGAATGTTTGGGATTAAGATTAATCATGATCATTAGATACAAATGGCGAATATTTTCATTCCATGCCAACCCTGATTTATTCTCTTGGTTACAAAGGTATGCATCTAAGTAGTTTTTGAGTTTTTGTACAAATGAGCAAAAATTTAATCTTCACGATATACATGCCGGTACTAATGTATTCAAGTATAGATTTGAACCCTTACCATAGTGGAGACATCACCCGCAAAATCCCCTTTTCTTTTTGTTAGTCTGTATAGGAATCCTTTTAGAACACCACGCATCAGCAATTACCATATCTTCGACTAAGAAAAAAAGTTGTTAGTTGGAAAGGAAAACTTCCTTGAAGCAAAAAAAATTAGGCAGGTTTTGAAAAAAGTGATTAAGAAGGAGAGTTGATTTTGGAGAAAGAAAACATTAAGAAAGAAGTTAGAAAGCGTTATGCCGAGGTCGCTAAGTCAAATGGTTCGTGCTGTGCATCAAGCGTAAGCTGTTGTTCTGCTCCTACAGATGAACAAGTGAGCAAAACAGTAGGTTACAGTCAAGAAGAACTTGATAATGTTCCAGATGGAGCTAATCTTGGTCTGGGATGTGGCAATCCAACCGCTGTAGCTTCATTAAAAGAAGGTGAAAGAGTGCTGGACTTAGGTTCTGGTGCTGGGTTCGACTGTTTCTTAGCTTCTAGGAAGGTCGGAGAGAGTGGAAAAGTAATCGGAGTTGATATGACTCCTGAAATGTTAGATAAGGCTCGCTCAAACGCTAGGAAAGGCAAGTACACAAATGTTGAGTTCCGACTTGGAGAAATCGAGAACCTTCCAGTGGCAGATGGCTCGGTTGATGTCATTATCTCTAATTGTGTGATTAATCTTTCAACTAATAAGAAGCGGGTGTTTGAAGAAGCTTATAGAGTGCTTTCTCCTAATGGGAGATTAATGGTTTCCGACATTGTCCTCTTAAATGAGTTGCCAAAAGCAATACAGGAAGATATGGAAGCTTATGCTGGTTGTATAGCTGGTGCGGAAATCAAAGGTAAGTACCTTGAATTAATGAGAAAGGCGGGATTTGAAGAAGTGAAAGTAGTGCAAGAGAAGGTCTATCCGATTGACTGCATCATCAGTGAACCTGAGGCCAAAGACGCTATTAATCGATTAAGGTTGACCAGGGAACAAGTAGAAGATGTCGCTAATTCAATTGTTAGCATAAGTGTTTCAGCATCAAAACAATCACATTAAAGCAAAGAAGTGAACTCGATGTCTTCAACAAAGAAAATGGTTGTTGAGTGGAAAGGCAATCTTCGTTTGACTGCAAAGAACGAGAAAGGTTTAGCTGTGAATTTTGATGCGCCAATTCCTCATGGTGGAGAAGAAACCGCTTTGTCACCCATGGAAAATGTCTTGGCTAGTCTGGCTGCATGTAGTAGTTTTCATGTTCTAAACATATTGAAAAAGAAGAGAATTGCGGTTACAGGTTATTCTGTGGAAGCTACTGCAGAGAGAAGAGAAGACCCGCCACCTAGGGTCTTCACAAAGATTCATTTAAAGTACATAGTTAAAGGCGAAAATATCACTCCACATGCAGTGGAGACTGCAATAAAGCTCTCTGAGGAGAAATTCTGCTCTGTGGGTGGAATGCTACAAAAAGCAGTACCTATCACATCATCATTTGAAATCCTAGAATAGTGAAAGAAAAAAAGCTAGGCTCTTAGCGCGCTCTATGTAAGGATTGAGAATAAACTCCCCGCATTCTTCACACAAGGATTGCTTTGAACCCATCACTAGCTGGAGATGTCACCCGCAAAACCCCCTTTTTCTTTTAATTAGTGCCATAGTCTAGTACGGACATTCGCTTTTCTGGAGACATCTCCCGCACAATCCCCCCTTTTTAATTCTTGCATCTAACTTCATTCAAATGGCTAACAATAATTCTGTCAAAACGCCCACAGTTTGGCTGCACCGTTGATAGTGTAGATACCGACCGCGCAATTCCATTTTATTCTTCTTTTAAAGCAAGCGCTGAATTTTCGGGTAGGTTTTCGCTTCAAAACCGACTGAAGAAATAGTACATAATTACGGAAAAAAGTAGTGTTCAGAAGTTCTCGAAAAACGGACGACATATAACTTTTTGTAAAGGCTATTTAAGCATCCGCTGTACTAATAAGAAGCGGTGTTTATGCCGAAGACTAAAGCCGCAATAAACATTCAGAATGTTGTTGCTACTGGAACTCTGAACCAGAAAGTTGACTTAAACGCTGTTGCCAAGGGTTACCCAAGCGTAGAAGACGGCTACGTTGATTTTTAGCTCGGGAAAGATGGTGTGCACAGGAGCAAGGTCGGGAAAGGAATCCCGCAGAGCAATCATGCAAGTTGTTAAAGAACTGAAAAAAGGTGGAATAATCATCCTCGGCAAGCCGGACTTTAAGGTTGTGAACATTGTTGCCTCTGCGAGTCTAGGCGGAAACGTAGATTTGGAGAAGACCGTTGTTGCGCTTAGGCATACGATGTATGAGCCGGAGCAGTTTCCAGGCTTGATTTACAGGATGGACGAGCCTAAGGTGGTCATACTGATATTCGCAAGCGGAAACCTCGTTTGCACTGGAGCGAAGAAAGAAAAAGAAGTTTATGACGCCGTGCAAAAGCTTCACATAAATTTAGAGGAACAAAACCTCATATT
>SMTZ1_10001617_pt1 | contig 22707 bp, 25 predicted proteins | sample DeeMarSWOR136_30_FD_25667 | JGI IMG/M metagenome (IMG submission 25667) | reverse complement strand
CCTTCTGGGTCGAACCATTTAAACATTGACTTTACCTCTCGATTGACCCATTTGATAGCAGGTAATAAGATTCTTATAGCTGTATATACAGAAGCTATGTGGATAATGACTAAATCCACCTTGAACCAAACTGGGCTGTTCTCCCAAATTTCGATAATATCCATACTTTATCTCCTGCCATTTCAACAGGAATTCAAACGAGATATTTGCTAATCGAGCATTAATTTCCTGCCTTTTTACAGGAGTTTGACATGCCTTAAAAATAGTGTCAACAGTTACCGAGCAGAACCCTGGTTGTCAAGCTCTTGACAAGTCCAAAATCGACTCTAGTATCCAGCCTATGCTCTTGCATGCCTAAAACCTTCGAACCAGAACCTTGAAATGCTTAGCCGTGATTGAACATTAAGCCAGAGTGTGACCTGGTTGCACAGCCCACCCTTTATTGCTACAATTACCTCTGGCGAGGGGAGTGGAGCTATATAGTAGTGCTAAAAGCTACCTCAACAGTTCTGCCTATTGTTACTCCAACTCTACATAGTTGTGTTAGTATTGGGCTCTTCGCTGTTGACATTTTGAGGCGGAGGGTTTTTATTTAGATAGGGAAGATGATAGCTAAATATAACCCACAGGAAATAGAGAAGAAGTGGCAGCAGAAATGGGCTGATGACAGGCTGTATGAGGTTACCGAAGATAATGCCAAGCCTAAATGGTATGCCCTGACCATGTTCCCCTATACCTCAGGCGACCTTCACATTGGACACTGGTACGCTATGGCTCCGTCTGATGTTCATGCCAGATTTAAGCGAATGCAGGGCTATAATGTGCTTCACCCAATGGGGTTTGATGCCTTTGGACTGCCCGCTGAGAATGCAGCTATCAGCCGTGGTATTCACCCGTTTACCTGGACGATGCAGAATGTGGACAATATGCGCCGCCAGCTCAGTAGCATAGGTGCTATCTATGATTGGAGTCGGGAGGTGGTAACCTGTCTACCTGAGTATTACAGGTGGACACAGTGGTTCTTTTTGAAACTTTACGAGAACGGTCTGGCTTATCGGGGTAAGGCTCCAGTTAACTGGTGCCCGCAATGCCAGACGGTGCTGGCTAATGAACAGGTGGTGGAGGGCTTCTGTGAGCGCTGTGGGACAGCCGTTACCCGGCGAGATTTGGAGCAGTGGTTCTTCCGTATTACCAAATATGCCGACGAGCTTATGGAGCATGACGGCATTGACTGGCCAGAACGGATAAAAATAATGCAGAGGAACTGGATAGGCAGGAGTGAGGGTACTGAGATTTCCTTTACTCTTGACTATCCTGAAGTAGACGATAAGGAAATCAGAGTATTTACTACTCGTCCTGATACTACCTTCGGTGTTACCTTTATGGTTCTGGCTCCAGAGCACCCGCTGGTGGCTAAGCTGACCTCACCTGATAGAAGGGCTGAGGTTGAGGAATATGTGGCTCGCTCACGACGGTGGACTGAGATAGAGAGGTTGTCAACGGAAAGAGAAAAGGATGGGGTGTTCATTGGTACCTATGCCATTAACCGGCTTAACGGGGAAAGAGTGCCTGTCTGGGTTGCCGACTATGTATTGATGAGCTACGGCACGGGAGCAGTAATGGGGGTGCCGGCCCATGATAGCCGCGATTTCGCTTTTGCCAAAAAGTATAGCCTGCCAATACGGGTGGTGATAGCTCAACCGGGGTGGCAGGGAGAGGAGCTGGAGGAAGCCTATACTGAACCAGGCACTATGGTAAATTCAGGACAGTTTAACGGACTTCCCAGCCAACGAGGTGCAGAGGCAATTTCCGATTTCTTAGAGGAAAAAGGCTATGGGCAGCGGGTCGTAACCTATAGGCTTCGCGATTGGCTCATTTCACGCCAGCGCTACTGGGGGGCACCGATACCCATAATTTACTGCAATAAATGTGGTATAGTCCCTGTCCCTGAAGAAGACCTGCCAGTGTTACTTCCGGAAAATGCCGAGTTTAGACCTACCGGCGAATCTCCGTTGAAGTACTGCCAGCAATTTTTTAATACCACCTGTCCACGGTGCTCAGCCCCAGCCAAGCGAGAGACTGACACTATGGATACCTTTATGTGCTCCTCGTGGTATTTTTTACGTTATGCCAGCCCTAATTGCGATACAGCTCCATTTGATGCTGATAATGTGAGGTATTGGCTGCCGGTAGACCTTTATACTGGTGGCGCTGAACACGCTGTTATGCATCTATTGTACGCCCGCTTCTTCATTAAGGCACTTCAAGATATGGGGCTGGTTGATTTTGATGAGCCATTTACCCGCCTGTTTAACCAGGGGGTTATTATTGTTGAGCGGCAGAAAATGAGTAAATCGCGAGGCAATGTGATTACCCCAGACGAATATGTGGCCGAGCTGGGGGCAGACGCAGTGCGTGCCTATCTTATGTTTGTCGCACCTTGGGAGCAGGGTGGTGAATGGGACGACAGTGGCATTAGCGGCATAAGTCGCTGGCTTAAACGAGTATGGGACCTCGTATTGGAACAATATCAAATGAAACCAGCATCTGTTGCTGGAGATAAAATTGGTGACGAAAAAGCCCTTAGAGATTTACAGCGTGTAACTCATCAGACTACTAAAAAGATAACCGAGGACATGGAAAGACTTCGGTTCAATGTATTGATAGCGGCTCTTATGGAGTTCACTAACTACTTACTTAAGGTAAAAGAAACAGGGTGTGTTGCTGATTCAGACTGGAGGGAGGCTATAGATACTCTGCTCCTGCTTATGGCTCCTACCACCCCCCATCTGGCAGAGGAGTTGTGGCACAGGACAGGACACAAATACAGCATTCATAATCGACATTGGCCGCAGTGGGATGAGGAATTGGCTAAGGATGAAGAGGTTACTCTGGTGGTTCAGGTCAATGGCAAGTTGCGTGACCGGATTATTGTCCCAGTGTCCATCACCGAGACTGAAGCCAGGCAGCTTGTACTGGAAAGGCAGCGGGTGAAGGCATATCTGGAGGGCAAGGATATTATCAATATAGTGTATGTTCCGGGGAGGCTGGTAAATCTGGTGGTGCGGTAAGCGTAAGGAGAGCAGTATGAAAATAGCATTTATCGGTGGGGGAAATATGGGGGAGGCAATATTGTCAGCTGTTTTGGACAAAGGGCTGAGCACGCCACAGGCTATTTCGGTTAGCGATATTGGTGAGGCTCGCCGTGACTATCTCAAGAATAAATTCAGTGTGGCAGTGATGGATAATAATCGGCTGGCTGCCGAGAACAGCGATGTGGTGGTTCTGGCTATTAAACCCCAGAGTCTAGTCGGGGTTATGGCTGAGCTTAGTGGACAGCTTAAGCCGACTCAACTGGTGTTATCTATCATTGCCGGGGCAAGAATAGAGACCTTGCATCGTGGACTAGACCATAGCTCAATAGTTCGAGCTATGCCTAATACCCCAGCCCAGATTGGCGAGGGAATAAGCGTGTGGACGGCTACTGCTCAGGTAACCGTAGAACAAAAAGAGTGGGCAGGCTCTATACTTGGTGCTATGGGCAGGGAGATTTATGTTGGAGATGAAAAGTATATTGATATGGCTACCGCGGTGAGTGGTAGCGGGCCGGCTTATTTCTTCCTTTTCATGGAGTCACTAATCGATGCCGCAGTAAAGATAGGTCTTCCTCATGATGTAGCCCACAAGCTGGTGCTACATACAATGTTAGGCTCAGGTTACCTTATCCAGAGGTTAGATAAAGAGCCTGCGGAGCTGCGAAGAATGGTTACCTCACCCGGTGGCACCACTGCTGAGGCTCTCCTTCAGCTAGAAAAAGGCGGGTTTTCTGGCTTACTTATGCAGACGGTTATGGCTGCCTATAATAAAGCCAAAAGATTGGGGAGTTAGGCACTGTGGTTTTTTTAGTTACCCTTATTCGGGTGCTGTGTGAGTTACTTACTCTGGCTATCATATTTCGGGCTATCCTGTCCTGGTTTCAGCCAAGGCCGACAAGCAAGCTGACTATTATTATGTACCGGATAACCGAGCCGCTTCTGGCACCCCTGCGCCGCATTATCCCCAGATTGGGGATGTTCGATTTTACCCCTCTGGTAGCCATTATAATACTTCAACTGATTTACTACCTGATTATTTTACTTTTATGATAATTAGTATTACATTTTCTGTTTACTGACTCTTGACATATTTTTCGTAAAAATAGTATAATTTTGAATATTTAGTTACTCTTTACTATAAAGAATGGGGGGGTGTTATGGTTATCAAAGATAGTTTGCATAGGTTCAAGGTTTTTGGTTCAATGGCTGTTAGCCCCAGGGGACAGGTGGTTATACCGGCCAATGCTCGTAAGGAATTAGACATAGACTCAGGAGATACTCTTCTCGTTTGTGCTCTCCCTCAAGGGCAGGGATTATTATTACTCAAGGTTGATGCCATCGAACAGATATTATCCACATTGAGTGAGCGATTGACCGAATTTGAGAAGCTGGTGAGGGATTACAGGTCACCAAAAACAGCCGGCGGAAAAGAGGAGGTTGATTAGATGAAAAAGTGGCGAATAGTAGCTGTTTTACTGCTGTGCTTGACTTTAGCCGGCGTTACGGCTTGTAGTCCATTCGGTGGTGGTGAAGAGGAAACGAGCCAGCAGTTAGTTGAAGTGGTGCGGGGTGATATGGTGGTAAGTGTTACTGCCACCGGCAGTCTATCTTTGCCCCGGCATAGAAGGATGACCTTCAGCAGTAGTGGCACGATTGCCCAAGTAAATGTTGAACAGGGTGATAGGGTCACTAAGGACGAGGTACTAGCCAAGCTGGATTCTACTACCCTGGAACAGGCAGTAAAGACATCGGAGCGAGCAGTGCAAACAGCTGAGCTAGCGGTGCAAGCAGCAGGATTAGCGGTGCAAACAGCCGAAACGGGGATGAAAACAGGAGAATTAGCCGTTAAATCAGCCGAAATTGATTTGGAACAGGCTACCGATAACTATAGAAGAATAACTTATCCCTATACCTATCGTACCTGGGTCTTAGATATCCCTACGTCCATGGTAGCTATTGAAGATGCCCAGCGGGAAGTAAACGAGGCTCTGGAAGTAATGCAGGAGTTGGGACTGAGTAGGGAGCAATACAGTTGGCAGCAATATTGGGATGTATGGCACCAGCTGGAGCAAGCCCAGGACAATCTGGAGGAAGCTAGAGCTAACTTGACTCGGGGATATGGTGAAGATGTATTTGGCTCTGGGATTGTTCCCATAGAGAGCTATTGGACGCTAAAAGCTGCCCAGCTGGGGGTGGATAAAGCCCAGTTAGCTTTAGACACAGCTGAGAATAATTTGAATAATCTTAAAGATAGCCTGGATACAGCTAAGAATAACCTGGATAACGCAAAAATTAACCTGGATATAGCCAAGGACGACTTAGATAGAGTTAAGGATGAACTGGAAAAGACAGTAATACTTGCCCCCTTTGACGGTGTTATCGCTAGGGTGAATGTTGAGGAGGGGGATGTACTGTCCTCAATGGACTATGCGACCAAGATTATTATTGAGCTAATTGACCCCACCACTATGGAACTAAAGGTAGGCGTGGATGAAATAGATATACCTGGCGTAGAGCTGAATCAAGGAGTCACTATTGAGCTAGACGCACTGCCGGCTCTCCCGCTTGAGGGCAAGGTTACCTATATTTGTCCGTTGCCTACTGTAGAATCTGGTGTGGTACTGTATGATGTTACCATTGGCTTTGATGTTCCAGAAGGGGGTAGGCTTAAGGCTGGTATGAGTGCCACTGCTGATATTATTATCGATGAACGAAGCAATGTGTTGCTGGTACCCAGCCGAGCTGTCAAGCAGGATATACAGGGCAGGCAAGTAGTTGAGGTTATGGTAGATGACCAAATTCAGGAAAGACCGGTAGTCACCGGTATAAGTGACGGTTATCAGACCGAGATTATTAGCGGCCTTGATGAGGGTGAAACAGTAGTGATAGTGGTTCGAGCCACGACAACACCATCCGGTCCAGGGGGATTCCCCTTTGGTGGATAGCTCTTAACGGGCTTAAGGGTATGATTGAACTAGAAAACATTACCAAGGTTTACCGAATGGGTGAAGTGGAGGTCTATGCCCTTAGAGGGATAACCCTATCCATTAAACAGGGGGAGATGGTTTCTATTGTTGGAGCCTCGGGTTCAGGCAAGTCCACCCTGCTAAATGTAATAAGCTGCCTGGATAGACCCACCTCGGGTAGATACCTCTTTGACGGGGCTGATGTCAGTCGACTTAGTGATAATAAGCTAGCTGAGATGAGGAATCGGAAATTTGGCTTCGTCTTTCAAGACTTCAACCTTTTATCCCGTGCCAGTGCCTTATCAAATGTTGAGCTGCCTCTCATCTACGGTGGTAGTCGGCAGAAGCGCCAGCGAGCTATGGAGGCACTGGAGCGGGTAGGATTGGGAGCAAGGGCTAATCATAAGCCTACTGAGTTATCGGGTGGCGAGCAACAACGGGTAGCTATAGCCCGGGCGTTGGTCAACAATCCTACCCTTATCCTGGCTGATGAGCCTACCGGTAACCTTGATACCGTCTCTACTGCCGAGATTATTTCTATTTTTCGTCAGCTTAATCAGGAAGGTATTACTGTAGTCATAGTCACCCATGAGGCAGATATAGCCTCTCAGACCCAGCGTGCCATTCGCCTCGAGGACGGGAGGATTATTAGCCAGTGAGGTTTATCGAGTCTATCAATATTGCTCTAAGGTCGCTATTTGCCAATAAGCTGCGCTCGGCATTAACTATGCTGGGTATTATAATCGGGGTTGGAGCGGTAATAGCCTTGATGTCGGTGGGAAGGGGAGCCCAGGCGCAAATTACCTCGACCTTTGAGCAGATGGGCACCAATGTAATTTATGTGCTGTCCAGTACTGGTGCCGTGGGAGGGATGGCTGGATTAGCCTCGGCTAGTCCTACTCTTAGTATGGATGATGCTGAGGCTTTAGCTGACCGTGTCCATTCGGTGGTGGCAGTAGCTCCAACATCCGAAAACTACGCTGAGGTAACTGCTGGTGATGAGAGTGTAGTTACCATAATAAATGGTGCTACCCCCGAGTATCAACAAGTCTCAAATTACCTTGTAGCCTCAGGGCAATTTATTTCCGCCAGGAATGTAGCTTTAAGGGATATGGTGGTGGTATTAGGTAGTGATGTGGCTGAAAACCTGTTTGGGGCAGATGACCCTGTCGGGCAGAAGGTTAAAATTAAGGGGAAACGGTTTAATGTCATTGGAGTCTTGGAGGCTAAGGGTGGGCAGATAATGGGGGTTAGCATGGATGATATGGTTGTGACGCCAATAACTACCTTTCAGACCAGGTTATTTACTCAGCGTACTGCTGCGGGTGAAGATGTCGTTCAATCAATTGGGGTTCAGGTATCCACTGCCGAGGCAATAGACGGGGCAATGGTGGAGATTGAAGACGTATTGAGGAAGCGCCATCGACTAGCCGAGGATGATGAGAATGATTTTGCTATTATCAGTCAGGAGCAGATAGTTGGCATGCTAGAGCAGGTAACCGGGATATTCTCCATATTCCTGGGAGCTATTGCTGGTATCTCATTGCTTGTCGGGGGCATCGGTATTATGAACATTATGCTGGTCTCGGTAACTGAGCGTACCAGAGAGATAGGCATTCGTAAGGCGGTAGGGGCTAAACGGAGGGATATCTTGACTCAATTCTTATTAGAAGCATTGACACTTAGCTTGGTCGGCGGGGGTATAGGCATAATTATTGGCTGGGTCTTATCATACTTGGTTTCTCGCATACAAATTGGTGGGCAATTGATTCCATCTGTGGTCTCGCCCGATATTGTAATTCTGGCTATCTCGGTATCGGTTTTCATTGGACTTGCCTCTGGTATATATCCAGCAATGAGAGCAGCTAGACTAAATCCTATCGATGCTCTACACTACGGATGATGCAAGCTCCCGCTATCTTTTGAAAGGGAAAGGGATAAAAGAAATAAGGTTGGTAGGCAAATTCTATGAACTGGCTTGATGTAGTTATTATAATAGTTGTGGTTGTTGCCGCCGTCCTTGGCCTGCGAACTGGACTTATTAAAACTGTTTTGTCCCTGGCTGGCTTAATAGTTGGTGTAATACTGGCTGGACGTTACTATGTTCCATTTTCCGAGCTGCTAACTTTTATTCCTTCAGCTACTATAGCTAAAATTGCTGCCTTTGCCATCATACTAATCGGGGTATTAATAATTGCCAGTGTGCTTGCTCGGCTATTGAAATGGGCTGTATCGTTAGTGCTGCTGGACTGGGTCAATCGTCTTGGTGGTGCTATCTTCGGTTTAGTGCTTGGAGCTATATTCTGTGGTGCTCTTTTAGCTATTTGGGTTAAATATTTTGGTATAGAGGGAGTTATTGCTGAATCAATTCTGGCCAATGTATTATTAAACTACTTCCCTCTGGTGCTGACCCTGCTCCCTGATGAGTTTGATGCAGTACGCTCTTTTTTCGGGGAGAGTTCATACTATTCTTACTGACCTGAAACGCCTCTCAGCATCTAGTTTTGTAAGAAAAAACCTCCTCTATATAGGTACAGTAATAGTAACGCCCGAGTCCTATATTTAATTATCTCTATTTAATAATAATTACTTCTAATTTAGGCTGGATAGCTTTAAGTAGCTGCTGGTGTTTCCCCCGGGTGCAGTCCCTTCCATTTTTCCAATAGTTGCTCCTGACTTTCCACATGGTCTGGGTCAGGTACACAACAATCTACCGGGCAGATTTCAACACACTTCGCTGAGTCGTAGTTACCTACACACTCAGTGCACTTATCGGGGTCAATCACGTAGATTGTCTCCCCCTCACTGATTGCATTGTTTAGGCACTCAGGTTCACAGGCACCACAACTAATACAATCATCCGTAATTTTGTATGCCATACGTTTTACCTCCTCGCATTATTTTACGATACTCTTCATTTTGAAGCAAGGTTGCCCCTTTTTTCTGGATAGCGAGTTTACATTTTGTTTTTAGCCTTCTTTATCAGGGCTTCAGCCACATGTTTGGGGACAAGGTCGTAGATATTACCGCCTAAGGAAGCTACCTCTTTAAGTAAACTGGAGCTAAGGAATTGGTATTTAATGTTTGACATCAAACAGACCAGCTCCAGCTCGGGGGACAGATTTTTGTTCATCATCCCCATCTCGAATTCCCTCTCGAAGTCGGCACCGATTCTCAATCCCCGCACTATCACCTGGGCCTTTGCCTTCCGGGCAAAGTCAACGGTGAGTCCGTTGAATGATTCTACGTCAACATTGGGTAGGTTAACTATTGCTTGGCTTATCAACTCTACTCTCTCCTCAGTAGAGAATAGGAGAGGCTTATCTGGGGTAGCGTAGACGCCAATAGTTAGCCTTTCAAAAAGCTTAGCTGCTCTGGTAGCAATATCAAGATGTCCATTGGTTATCGGGTCAAAGCTACCCGGGTAGATAGCAACAGTCAAGGCTTGTCCTCCTTTTGATATAATGCAATACAACTATCACCGTGACGGCGCTCTTTAATGAGATTTAATGGAGCATAGGCTGAGTTTAGGGATAAGTGGGGGGAGTGTGTCACCACTATAATTGAGTTTGCCCCAACCAATTTAGAGGTTGCCAGTTGTGTCACAAAGTCACCGATAGATGAGTTAGAATAAGGTGGGTCCATTAATATAATATCATACTCCTTATCCAAGAAGGAGAGCGCTTTAGCTACACTACAACAATAAATGTGAGCCTGTGCTGCTAGTTTTGTTTTTTCTAAATTCTGCCTAATTATATCACAACATCGGGGCTCATGGTCAACAAAATCGACCCAGCCAGCACCCCGGCTTAGAGCCTCAATACCCAAGGCTCCGCTACCGGCAAATAAATCAAGTACCAATGCCCAATCGCTGGTGGTACTTTCCAGAATGGAAAAAATCGCTCCCCGTACTAAATCTGTTGCTGGACGAACAATAGTTCCCTTTGGTACTTTAAGTCGGCTTCCCTTAGCTTTGCCAGCGATAACTCGCATTCTTGAAAGTATTTTGCTATATTGAGTATTGCCTTGGTTTCCTTTATTACTCCCTCCAATACTACAACTAAGGCTGGGGTTTCGTCAAGTAGCCTGCTCAGCTCAGTCTATCGATGTGGTCAAGGTGATTGTATTGAGATTATAATATTCTATCGCTGTAAGTAGGCTGGTCGGCGTCTGCTTGGTGATATTAATCGATTTTTATTAAGTTCGGCATTTCGCCTATAATTATGATGCCGTTTATCAGGGGGATAAGGGGTTATTACATAGAAGCGTAGCCTGTTTATTCGGCGGGTAAAGGAGCAAGTTGTGATGGCAGAGCATTCAATAATGATTGGGGTAGGGGCGGTAATTGATGATGGAGCTGGCAGGATACTTTTAGTAAGGCATACTCCGCAGAGGGGTGGATTCTGGCAGGGAAAGTGGATATGCCCTGGTGGAGGGTTGGAATTAGGGGAGACAATAGAAGCAGGAATTAAAAGGGAGGTGAGAGAAGAGACTCAGCTTGAAATAGACTTAGTTACACCACTATATCCCTTTGATAGAATTGTTAGGTCAAATGAGAAGGTATCTCTTCATGTCATTTACATTGATTATCTGGCAAGGCTGGTCGGAGGCAAACTTGAGGTAGGAAGTGATATTGGCGAAGCTATATGGGTAGAGAAGAAGCGAATTCTTCAGATATGGGACGAACTGCATGACGATACCAAGAGGCTTCTCCAAATAGCGGGGATTGTTGATGCTTCATCTTTTAGTTGATTTGTTCTATAATGGATTTAGGTATTTGCTATGGACCGAACCAAGGGTTTTGTTAATCTAAACAGATTTAAGTCGGGCAGGGCGATAAAACATTTCAAAAAGGTTATACGGGAGAAGCCTAGGATAAAGGCAAAGAGCAGGCAGTAGGACATATTAAATAAAACTGGAGTCCGGTTGCCTATCAGCTATAGAAAAACCTTCTCAGGTTGCCACTGACCTGTTTCCGAATTGAAGCGTAGTACACCTAAGAAGCAGCCGTCGGTGGTATAGACACGGCAGCGATTATCAAGAGAAGACCAGTCTGGAGAGTGCCCGTTAACGCTGTCAGTTTTCTCTAGGACAAGGGGACGCCCATTCTTTATAGCTTGAGAGTCGGCATCACTAACCACCAAAGCTGTCCACTGTGAAAGCACAACATCTATGGGATAGACAAATTGTTGCCAATAGCCGCAACGAAAGGCATCCTCAAGTTGGGACACTGAAATGGTGTCCTTTATATCAAAAAGACCACATCTTAAGCGGATTAGGCTCTTCAAATTAGCACCACAACCCAGGACTTGCCCTAAATCATGAGCTAGTGAGCGGATATAGGTCCCCTTACCACATACTACATCTATGGTGACTAAAGGTGGTTGCCAGTCAGTAAGCTCCAGGTGATGGATTTTGGTCAGCCGGCTGCTCCTCTCAACTGTAATGCCAGCCCGAGCCCATTTATATAGTGGCTTACCATGATACTTCACGGCACTATACATTGGGGGAGTCTGTTGTATAAAACCGCAGAAGGAAGCAAGCGCCGATTCCATTTGTTCCTGGTTAATTTCGGAAATGTCCCCTCTTTGTATAGTTTTGCCACTGGCATCATAGGTATCTGTAGCCACCCCCAATTCAATTTGAGCCCGGTAGGTCTTGGTAGCATCCACCAAAAACTCAATAATGCGTGTTCCTTGACCAAGGCAAACCGGTAAAACCCCTGTGGCTGTTGGGTCAAGGGTGCCAGCATGCCCGACGCGCCGTTCTCCACTCAGCCGCTTCACCAAAGCTACGATACTAAAAGAGGTCTTACCCCAGGGCTTATTAATATTTAGTATCCCATCCACACTTTTACCTCTACGCCAGTCAGGGTGCTATCTAGTAATCTTGTCAATTAGCTCTTGGAGGTGAGCTCCCCGCTCAATAGAATCATCCCAGCGAAAGCTTAGTTCAGGAATATATCGTAATCTTGTTCGTTTAGCCAGCTCCTTGCGGAAGAAACCTGAGGCACCAGCTAGTATGCTTAGTATCTCCTTCTTTTCTACTTCGTTACCAATACAACTTACAAATATCTTGGCATGTTTTAGGTCAGCGGAGGTGGAGACTTCAGTTATAGTAACAAAATTGCCAAGTCGGGGGTCTTTGACTTGGCGCTGAAGCAATTCACAAATTTCCTGGCGAATGAGATTGTTCACTCGCTCAATACGGTGTGGCATAATTAGCCGCTTTTCTCCCTTCTAAAGAATTCTAGCATGTCACCAACTTGAAAGTCGTTAAAGTCTTTAACGCCCACCCCACACTCATAGCCGGAAGCTACCTCTTTAACGTCAGCCTTAAAGCGTCTCAGGCTGCTAACTATAGATTCACACACTACTTGCTCCTGATGCTGCACTCTAACTGAGGCATCCCGATTTATCTTACCGTCGGTAACATAGACGCCGGCTACTCTTTCCTTTTTCCCACTAGAAAAGACAGCTCGTACTTCAGCATGCCCATCGATAACCTCGGTATAAGTAGGCTCCAGCATACCTTTAAGTGCCTTGCCTACATCATCCAGCAGATCATATATCACGTCATAGAAACGGATGTCTATGCCTTCCACATCAGCCAATCGCTTGGCTCCTGGCTCACAGCCAGTGCTAAAACCAATAATGAGTCCCTTAGAAGCTGTGGCTAACATAACATCGCTCTCAGTAATATTGCCACTGCCACTATGGATAATCCTGACTCCAACTTCCTCTGTTCCTAACTGCTCCAAAGAGTTCCTTATCGGTTCAATGCTGCCTTGAACATCAGTCCTGAGAATAATATTAAGCTCTTTTACTCGGCCGGCGGTTATTTGGTCGAAGAGATTACTAAGGCTCACTGATTTAGATTGTAACGAAGGCTCTTGTTTCATTTCCAGTTGGTGCTTTTGTATTAAATCTCGAGCCTGGCGTTCACCAGCCACGGCAGTTACCATATCCCCCACCTGGGGCACACTATTTAAGCCAAGGAGTTTAGCCGGAGTAGCTGGTTCAGCCTTTCTTACCCGTTTACCCATATCATTAAACATAGCCTTTACTCTGCCCCAGGTAGTACCAACTACTATAGTATCGCTAAGCCTTAGGGTACCATTATGAACTAGCACTGTAGCTAATGGTCCCTTGGTTTTGTCCAGTTCAGCTTCAATAACTACTCCTGTTGCCGGTTGAGCTGGGTTCGCCCTAAGGTTCTCCATCTCAGCCACCACCAGCAGGTTTTCCAGTAGCTCAGAGATGCCTATCTTCTCTTTAGCCGAAATTGAAACACATACTATATCGCCTCCCCACTCCTCAATTAACAAACCGGCATCAGCTAGCTGCTGTTTAACCTGCTCAGGATTAGCATTGGGTTTATCAATTTTATTAATAGCCACTACGATAGGTACTCCAGCCGCCCGGGCATGGTCTATGGCTTCCAAAGTCTGTGGCATTACTCCATCATCAGCAGCCACTACTAGAATAGTAACGTCGGTTACCTGGGCTCCACGAGCCCGCATTGCAGTAAAGGCTTCATGCCCCGGGGTGTCTAAGAAGGTAATCTTTCCCCCATTAACCTCCACTTGATAGGCACCAATATGCTGAGTAATGCCTCCAACTTCAGTGGCCATGACATTGGTTTGTCGAATAGCATCAAGCAACCTGGTCTTACCGTGATCAACATGTCCCATAATAGTAACTACAGGAGGTCGTAGCCGTAGACCAGTTGCTTCCTCGTCTAGTAACTGCTGGCGCCGCTTAATCTCGCTAATAGCACTGGCTGACCTTTGAACTGGTTGAGGTTTGAGGCGTGCTTCATAACCAAAGGTAGTAGCCACTGCTGTCGCTGTCTCATAATCAATGACCTGATTAATATTAGCCATAATGCCATTTCTTATCAGTTGTTTGATAATATCTATAGCACTAACCTGCAATAGGTCAGCCAGTTGCCTCACACTTAAGGAATGGGGAATCTCAATGGGGTGCACCTCGGGTGGTGAGGAACTATCATTAACCCCCTTAGCTGAGGTCTCCAAAACATCACTCGGTTTACCTGCCTCTGCCACTGTTTAACTCCTTCAGCTCGTTCCCACATCTAATAAGCCGTTCTCGGTTCTCCTGGGTAAGGGTAGTCCGTAAGGCATGCTCCAGTCGACCTCCCTTCAGCCCAATCTCCCAGCACTCCTCGGCTCGACATAAGTAGGCGCCACGCCCTGCCTTCTTCCCACTGGCATCAACCTCGATACCTCCGTCAGAAATACGCACCAAGCGGATTAATTCCCGCTTAGGTTTTACCTTACGACAAGCCACACAAGTACGCTGTGGTACATGCTTATTAACAGGAACAACGGTCTGGCTAATACTCCTCATCATCTACAAAAATATCTGACTCTATACGCCGCTTCCTAAGTTTGATACCATCCTCGGCCTTCCCCTTATCCCAGGTTCGCTTTTTCTTCTTTTTACCTGGTTTAGCTTCGGGCTTAGGCGCTGCGGGCACCAGGATATCCTCGGCAAAGCGAATTTCGGTTTTTTCCGCTGTTGCTTCTTGTGGCTCGAAGGGGACCTGTGGAGGAATAAATGTGGTCTCGGTAGCTGTCAAAGACTCAGCCGGCTCACCAAGTGACTCAGCTGCTGGTTCAGCTTCTGGCTCAATCATATCCTGAGGCTCTGCCTCGGTTAAAAGTTTAGCTTCGGCCACCCTTTCTGCTTCAGCCACTGAGGCACTCTTGATGTCAATCCGCCACCCGGTAAGTCTAGCGGCAAGTCTGGCATTCTGCCCCTCTTTACCAATAGCTAACGAAAGTTGTTTATCAGGGACAACCACGGTGGCTATACCCTCCTCGTCATTCAGCTCACTACTTAATACCTGAGCCGGGCTAAGAGCATTAGCAATAAAGGCAGAGGCATCTGGATGCCACATAACGACATCTAGCTTTTCACTGTTTAACTCACTCACAATATTTTGTATCCTGATACCACGCAGACCAACGCAGCAACCAACCGGGTCAATGCCCTCCTGACGGGCAGCTACGGCCACCTTGCTTCGGTGGCCAGCTTCACGGGCAATCGATTTTAGTTCCACAGCCCCGTTAAGGACCTCAGGAACCTCCAGTTCAAAGAGGCGACGCAGCAAATTTGGGTGAGAACGTGATACTATCACTCGAGGACCTCTGCCGGTCCGAGCTACCTCCAAAAGGTAAACCTTAAGCCGTTGACCTACCCGATACCTCTCAGTGTGCATTTGCTCAGCCGCAGGCAACACCGCTTCAGTTCTACCCAAATTGATAAAGACCTGATTAGGCTCGATATGCTGCACCACTCCAGTGACAATGTCACCTTCTTTATCAGCATATTCTTCAAATATGGCGTTATGCTCTGCCTCATGAAGACGCTGTAGAATAACCTGTTTTGCCGTTTGAGCAGCAATACGTCCAGCATTACGCGGGGTAGCTTCTACCTCAACAGTGTCGTCAAGCTGAACATCTTGCTTGACTTGGCGTGCCTCATCCAATGATATTTCACGGCGAACATCAGAAGGTGCCTCAACTACAGTCTTTTCTGCCCACACCTTGACCCCACCGGTAGCAGGATCAATCTTAACCGAAATCTTCTGGTTAGGAGCAAAATTATCCTTCCTGTAAGCTGATGCCAGTGCCGTCTCTACGGCTTTAATAACTACCTCCTTAGGCAGGCTCTTCTCAGCCGAGAGTTGAGTAATTGCGAGCATGAAATCGCTTTTCATCTCGGATTAAAACCCTCCGATTCTGTAATTGTCCACCAATAAAAAAGGTGGGAATTAAACCCACTTACCCTTATACTAAAAGTATATCATAATCGTCTTCTAAGTGCAATAGTGCGGATTGTCTTTTTCCAGTCAAAACACTGGCTTGGAAATTTATCATTAGTGATGCTAGAATTAGGTGTCAGAAGGGCTGACTTATATGGGCAGGGGGGGTAGTGTTGTTACACTATTATATTGGCACATCAGGCTGGCATTACGACCACTGGCGGGATAGGTTCTACCCTGAGAAGTTACCTAAGGCGAAGTGGCTTGAGTTTTATGCCACCCATTTCGCTACGGTTGAACTTAATAATAGTTTTTACCGATTGCCCTCAGAGGCTGCTTTTGCTAATTGGCGTGATTCTTCACCAGCCAATTTCGCCTTTGCCCTAAAGGTAAGCCGCTTCATCACCCATATTAAGCGACTAAAAAATACCCAGGAGGTAGTGGAGACATTCATGTCTAGGGCTAAAATTCTAGGGGTGAAACTGGGTCCGCTTCTATACCAGCTTCCACCTAATATGCATCGCAATGATGAAGTGCTGGAGTCGTTTCTGCCTGGTTTACCCCCTGGAATAAAGCATGTATTTGAATTCCGGCATGAGTCCTGGTTTGACGAGAAGGTTTTCGAAACTTTACATAAGTATAATATAGGCTTTTGTGCCTTTGATATGCCTTCTGTTAGTTGCCCATTGATAGCAACAGCCGATTTTGCCTATATGCGGTTTCATGGTAGCACCTGGCTTTACGGGAGTTGTTACTCTAACGAAGAACTGGCTGAGTGGGCAAAGAGGCTGGCTGATTTAGCCTCTGACCTGAAAGCGGTATATATCTATTTTAATAATGATGCTGAAGCCTTTGCGGTGAGGAATGCCATGACCCTTCGTGGTTATCTGCAAACTCAGGAAGAAAAACAAACAAGTCAGGAGACGCTTAAACAAGGGTAGAGTAGTTTCCAGAAAAATCGAAGGTTTTTAATGTGCCTAAAGGAGTGAAGTTGATAAATAATCCCTATAAGCTTTTAGTGGTAGATATAGATGGCACCATGGTAGGTAAGGGAGGGGCTATTTCGGCTGAAGATAAAGATGCCTTGGCTAAAGCTTGCTGTTCAGGTATACAGGTTTCTTTGTCTACCGGGCGGGTGGCTCAAGCCTGTGTGGAAATTATTAGCCATTTATCATTGGATGGCTATCACATATTTTCTGACGGGGCTGTGGTGAGTAATACCGGGACCAGCGAGGAGATTTATGTCCAACCTCTAAGCCAAACTGTAGTAAGGGAGGCAATTGAATTTGCCCATTTGAATGATATGGAACTCGACCTTTACTCGACTACTCATTATTTTGCTGAGCGAGAAACGTGGTCGGCTATTGCCCATCGTGAGTTCTTTGGCATAGAGCCGGTGATAGTGGATTTTTCCAAACTCTGGGGTCGGGAGAGGATTATTAAGATAGGACTGGTAGCCGTCTCGGCTGAAGAGAAGGATAAGGCTAGGAATTTCTACTTACGTTTTAATAGTAGTTGCCACTTCTCCTGGGCAAGGACACCGGCTTACTCTGGCGTTGACTTTATCAATATAGTTGCTTCTGGGGTATCTAAAGGCAAAGCTGTAGAGGTCCTGGCTTCACATTTAGGAATATCCATAAGTGAGGTTATAGCCATAGGTGATGGAATTAATGATATACCCCTGCTTTCCACAGCTGGTCTGGCGGTTGCTATGGGCAATGCCCCGGATGAGGTCAAGGCGGTCGCTGACCATGTTACCCTCGATATTACCCGAAGTGGTCTGGCAGCAGCAATTAATAAGTTCTTGCTGTAAAGCAGGAATAGTAATATTTCAATAAACATCAGGAGGTAGGCCTTGATTCTTCGACAACAGAAATATAAGCGAATGTTAGTTTTACCAGTTATCCTGTGTCTCATCGGTATAGTCGTAATCACTGGATGTAGTGGGGAAAATAGTACAGTAAAGGCAGAGAATGGTGACGTCGTTAAGGTTCACTACACCGGCACATTAGAAGACGGCACTGTGTTCGATACTTCTATTGAGCGTGACCCATTTGAGTTTACTTTGGGCGAAGGGCAGGTGATTCCAGGGTTTGAACAAGCAGTCATAGGCATGAAAGTAGGGGAGTCGAAAAAAGTAACTATTCCAGCGGAGGAAGCCTACGGTCCACGCTATGATGAGCTGATAATGGTGATGGAGCGAGAACGACTTCCGGAGGGCTCTGACCCAATGGTCGGCCAACAATTTCAAATGATGCGAGAGGATGGTGAAATCATCATAGTAACGGTCGTTGGGGTCTCCGAAACAATGATAACTATAGATGCAAACCCTCCATTGGCTGGGGAAGACCTGACCTTTGAAATCGAGCTTGTAGAAATCATACAATAGTTTCTCTCTGGCAGCGGCGATTAATTCGCTAGATTAACCCTTTTTCTCCGAGAAATTTCTTCCATTCCTCTATAGCTCTTCGTGCTAACTCGCAGGCATCTTCATAAATGTCTTCCGAACTACTATTCTTATACTTGCGAGTGACGCTGAAGATAACAGGCAGACCACTTGGATGATCATGCTTGCCTACCAAGATTAGCTCTGTGCTTTCGCGGTGTGGATTTTTAACGCGGCAGTGTTTCCGCTTTGTTTCTATGTCTCCACAGGCGTTGATGTGGTTGGACTTGCCCGTTTTCAACAACGCATTAATGTCGGCTTCTGTTACACGTGTGTTCGGATCCTCAAATAACCAATCTTTCAAACTCCAAATATCAGCTATGACGTTCTCAATACTGTCTTTACACTTATCATCGGAGTGGTAGTGTGTGATACACTCGAATATGCAGGTGTCGAACTTACTATTGATGCTTTTCCACTTGTCTTTCCACGGTTGTGCTATAGCCATTTATACAATTTCCCCAAACACTCTGCTTGACCAGCTCACTCTCAGTTACATATGCAGTTCTATTATATCACCGTCCTGGAGGATATGGTCTCTTTTTGCCATTACGCCATCGTGCTTGCCTGAGCCCCAGATTCGGGCATATTTTAGCTGGTCCCGGAAATCTTTATGGACTGCGGCTGCGGCATCTTCTAATGTGCTTCCCCGGTCAAGGGTTATTGGGTCAGTAAAGTCCGGTTTGCCCCCCGGGGTCTTGGTGTATACCCGGATAATGTCAAGCACCTGATAAATTTTATGCTTCAATTCGTCTAAGCCGGTGCCTTCTTTGGCTGAGACCGCAATAACCGGCAGTTGCTCTTCATATTTTTTCTTCAAAGCTGTGTGGTTTTCACTGGTATTATTTAAGTCCAGCTTATTGCCGATAATCAGTGCCTTAGCTTTATTTTTGCCAATTTCTATCCTCATGTTTTCCAGTTGTGCGATGATGTTTTCAACCTGGGTTAGTGGGGCACCACTTAAATCCACTATCAAGAGCATGGCATCAGCCCGTCTTAGCATGGGCGGTAGCCAGAACTCTATAGACTGGGGCACCAGCGGTGGGGTATCAATTAGCTGTATCTGTATATTCTCAAATTCCATCATTCCCGGGGTAGCCTTGTGGGTGGTAAAGGGGTATTCAGCCACAGCTGGCGAGGCATTGGTAATACTGGAAACAAGTTGAGATTTGCCGGCATTGGGCAGGCCAATTACTGCCATCTGGGCTGCCCCCTCTTTCTCGATGAGCATAGATGCCCGGCGAGCCCCAGTTTTCTTGCCAGCTATCTGGGTCAGCTTGGCAATTCGGCTTCTTAACTCAGCACGCAGGTGGTCAGTCCCCTTGTGTTTGGGCATGATAGCCAGCATATCTTCCAAGGCGACTATCTTCTCGGCCGGGTCTTTTGCTACCCGGAACCTTTTTTCCGCCTCAAAGTATTGTGGTGGTAAGTTAGCCGGCATTGCCCGTTATAGATACTCCTTTACTTTTTTAGCCAGGCTCTGGCTCATGCCTGCTGTTGCTGCTAACTCGTCTACGGAAGCCTCCTGGATAGCTCGGACTGAGCCGAATTGCTTGAGTAAGTTGCGTTTACGCTTAGGCCCGATACCAGGAATGCTATCAAGAGCGGAGGCAAACGTCGCCTTTTTATGTATCTTTTGGTGGTAGCCCAGGGCGAAGCGGTGCGCCTCATCTCTGAGGCGCTGCAGTAATTGAAGCCCCGGCGAACTGCGGGGAAGAATAACAGGCTCAGCCCTCTGTGGAATAAAAATCTCCTCTTTTTCCTTGGCCAGACTGGCTACGGGGACAAAATCTACTCGGGATTCACGCATTACAGCTTTAGCAGCATTAAGCTGTCCCTTGCCCCCGTCAATGAGGACAAGGTCGGGTAGAATTGCCCAGCCATTTGGCGTCGAAGCATTACCTGTAGCACTCCGCTTAAATCGTCGCTTGAGCACCTCCTGCAGCATAGCATAGTCATCAGCACCTGACACTGTTTTGATTCTGAAGCGTCTATAGTGAGACGGCTTTGGTTTTCCACCGTCAAAGACCACCATACTACCTACGGCTGCTGTTCCCTGTATGTTGGAGATGTCATAGCCTTCTATGCGGGAAGGTAGGTGGGGTAGGTGAAGCTCCCGTTCTATTTCAGATAGAACTGTAGCCAGTATTGTGGGGGCAGCTAGCTGTTTAATCTTAAGTTGCTCTAAACCCTGCCGAGCATTTTCGGCTACAATCTCCACCAATTGTTTCTTATTGCCCCGGTAGGGAACTTGAATATGAACCTTGGCTCCTCTTTTGCTCTGAAGCCAGTCCTCAATAACAGTCTTGTCCTCTACAGGGTATTGGAGTAGCAAAACCGGTGGTATATTAGAGGTAGAATCGTAAAACTGCTTAATAAAGCTGGTCATAACTTGTTGTGACTCCTCAGAGCGGGTGCCCTGCAAGACAAAGCTCTCTCGACCGATTAGCTTACCACCACGGATGAAGAAAACCTGGACATAAGCCTGGTCTTTGTCCTCAGCGAAGGCAATAACATCCTGCTCACCTCTTATTGTAGTTGCGATTCTCTGTCCTTCGATAACCTTCTCTACAGCCTGGATTTGGTCTCTGAACCGGGCAGCCCTCTCAAAATCTAAAACCTGGGCAGCTTTCTCCATCCTGCGCCTGAGTTCATTGACTACTCTTTCCTGCTTACCTTCAAGAAAGAGAATTACTTGCTTTATTACCTCGGCATATTCCTTCTTACTTACCACACCGATACAGGGCCCAAGGCAATGCCCAATATGATACTCAAGGCAAGGTCGGGAGTCGACGTCAGTGATAGCTTGAGAGCAGGAACGGAAGGGGAAGAGCCCTTTTATCATCTTCAAGGTTTGACGTATTGATTTAGCGCTGGCAAAGGGTCCAAAGTAGCGCCCTCCATCCTGTTCCAGGCGCCGGGTAATTTGGACTGTAGGCCAATCATCATTAAGGTCTATCTTGAGATAAGGGAAGGTCTTGTCGTCTTTAAGGCGAACATTGTAGCGGGGATGGTATTGCTTTATAAAATTTAACTCAAGGATAAGGGCTTCCTGTTCTGAATTGGTAACAAAGAAATCAGCATCATTGACTCGGGCTACCATCCGTTGTAGCTTTGGTGTTAACTTTTGCCTGACGGTGAAATATGACCTTACCCGGTGACGGAGGTTGGCTGCCTTACCTACATATAGAATATTCCCCTCGGCATCTCTCATGAGGTAGACGCCAGGGCTGGTTGGTAGCTTTTTTAATTGCTCTGTTATAAGGTTATTCACCAACCTGTTACCTACCCTTGACAAAAGGAGTAGCTTATTTATTAGAGGGGCTTTGCCACCCCAAACTAAATGGAAATTACAATTTTATTGTAACATAGCCTGCGAAGCGGGCAAAATGCTTGACGGGGCTGAATTTTCTTTTTAATTATGTTATGAATGCACAAGTTACACGTGAAAATAAGAGGAAAAATTGAACAATTTTTGAGAAAGAAAGAGATAGGATTTGAAGCTAAAAATTATAGTTTCACTACTTGACAATTGTTAAAAGTCTTTTGTAAAATGTGATAACAATTTAATATATATAATCATGTAAAAAAATTGCCCTAATAATGCATTGAGCCAAAGGGCGAGCACATTTTCGGTCTCGTGCTAGAAAACTAACCGACATGGGCTCGCCCTATTTTATTGGAGAATGAAATGCCGAGATATTGGAAACGAAAAGTAGTAATGAAGGACGGAGAGCCTATCGTTCTCAAGAGGCTTGTAAAGTTTGGTGATAGTTTTGCCTTTGTTCTCCCTAAAGAATATATCCGCTTTATGTGCTCACCAGATAAAGATGGGCGTAGATGGGTAGAAGTTAAATATAGCGCAGAAGATGGCGCATTTACAATAAAAGGCTTTGAGGGGATGGAGCAATGATTAAGTTAGACCCTATTGAGGAAACAATTATGCTGGCACTTCTAACTGGCTACCTGGAGGGAGTTAGACCACTGAGTGTCCTTATTATAGCTAAGAAGGAGAGTGCGAAAACCGAGGTAGTGGCTCAGTTCTCGGCAAATGACGGCGTGCTCTATCTAAATAACTTCACTCCTACCGCCTTCATGGACGAATATATTCGAGATTTTATGAGCTATCAGTTCTATATAGCCGCCATTTTGCCAAATGTGCTACTAGAATTATGTCCATTGTACCTTATACACGAGAAGACTATAATGGTATATGAGCATATAAAGAGCAGATTAGAATGGATGATAGAACTGACTTTTCAAATAAGAAGAATACTAACCTTATAAACTTCAGGAGTTATTGGTTTTGGATAATTGTTGCTTCAGTAATTGCATTTACGGTATATCTTGGCTACAAAGTTGGAATTGCGATAGCATTTGCCTTTCTATCCGTCGCTATTGCTACCTT
>SMTZ1_10003540_pt1 | contig 22721 bp, 14 predicted proteins | sample DeeMarSWOR136_30_FD_25667 | JGI IMG/M metagenome (IMG submission 25667) | reverse complement strand
CGGTATCCTACCGTCTCCCTTTGCGCGTATCGGAGACATGCCCGGCGCCTGATAGCCAATGTTACCGTCGACATCGGCGTATACGACATTGAATACGGGCACACCGAAATAGCGAAGCGCCTCATGGAACTCATCAAAATTCCGGGCCCGGTCGAGCGAAACAATCGTATGTGGGATTTTCTGCAGCTCGAGAGCGGTCCAGCGTAGCGAGAGTACCGTCAGCTCGAGGTTTGCGGGAAAGAGCTTGCCCGGAATGATGTTGAAATTGTTCTGTGCCGCCATTTTCCCGTGATCCGTGATGATCGGTCCGTGCCGGGTGCTTCGCACGAGCAGGCGGTAGGGCTCGTCCCAATCATGTACGGCGATCTCCTCCACACGCAGCTCCATGTCGACCCACTCTCCGTTCACCTCGTACTGATGAGGATTGTAGGGGTTGATGCGCTCGATGTAGAGGTCCTGAACATCGAGATACATCGTGGTAAATCCCCAGGCTATGCGGTCATTGTGGCCGATGATGACGCCGGGCATACCGGCACAGGAGAAGCCCCGGACGTTGAAGGGGTTCTGGTTTCCATCATCTTTGCAGTGCAGGCCGATCTCATAGTAGATGGAGGGCATCTGTATGCGGAGATGCGTGTCGTTGGCAAGCAGGGGCAATCCCGTATCCGTGAGCCTTCCCGATATGGCCCAGGCGTTGGAACCAACCCCCACTCCTGTTCCGAATAGAGAGAAGGCATTTGAATCGTATCCCCCAACAAGACGGGTGGGGCAATCCTCGAGAAGGGCGATATGCTCTTCGGTCGCCTCGAAAGGTTCAACAGGCTCTTGGGGTTTTTCCTGCATGCTTATCTCATCATCGGAGATGACATAGGGCATCACATCTTCACGATATGCGGGGAAAAAATCGGCCGTCATATCAACACCCACCGCCCTGATCATCTCCATGGTGTACAGCTCCTCCTGCAAGTTGCCGCTCATCTGCTCTGCCATGAGCTTGCACCAGATCAGGGTATGGACAGGTGTCCAGGGTTCAATTTCGAACTCCACGCCCTGCAAAGAAAGCAGGATGAATTCCAGCCCAAGTTTGGCCGGCTTGCGGTTGAGAATATAGGTATTGACCCCTGCGGCATAGGCCTCCAAGTACCTCCGGGTCTCGCCGTCAAGCAGGGCATACTCCTTTTCAACGATTTCCCCGAAACCCATGGTTCTCATATACATATCGATTCCAAGCACTGCCTCCCCGAAGAGCTCGGCGAGCCTGCCTGACCCGGCACGCCGCCAGAACTCCATCTGCCAGAATCGGTCCTGTGCGTGTACATATCCCTGAGCAAAGAACAGGTCTTCCATGTTATCGGCATAGATGTGGGGTACTCCATCGTCATCCCGTAAGATCTCCACGGGAGTACTCAGGCCCTCAACCCGCACACTACCCTTGGTGTCAGGAAAGGGTTTTCTCAAGATAAAAGTTCGAACTCCTCCCACCACGAGCACAATGCCGATTACCACGGCACCGACTATCACCAGTGTCTTTTTTCCTTTTTTCATGGTAACCTCCTTTTACACAACACCTTCTTTATTAGCAAACACCTCTCAATCATAAATTTCAATTAAAAAATATCAATAATTCTATCACTCCTTGGCAGTCATGGTCTTCAAAGCTGGCCGAAGAGCATCCTCACGCACATTCGCAGGCAGTCCCCGACGGCTCGCGCACTCAATGAGCTGTTGGAAAACCGGTATGTTATGGGGATCTCGGAAATGGTCAACCTCCTTCGGTAAATGTGATGTGCCGACTCGATCATGACGTCAAAGGATCTGCTTTCCAGAGGCTTCGACAGGAGTAGTTTCATGGCGTCGCGGGAATACCGTCTGAATCCGGATGTCAGATCTCTGTAATGTCTGCCGAAGATGCTGAGTGGAAAATCAAGGCATGTGTTGTACACGATGTTACCGAGGATGCTGAGGGATCGACGGATCAGGGGGGTACCCGGTTTCTCCCTCCGGTAACCGATGAGCAGATCGGTATGTTCATGTTCCATGAAAAGGGGAATTTCCTGGGGGTCGTGGCTCATACCGGCATCCATGGTGATCGCGTATCGGTAACGGTGTTCAACCGCATATCGCATCCCATCACGGATACATCCCGGGATATGGGTATTCTTTTCATGATGGATTACATGAATGCCCTCTATTGATTTCAATATATCGGGTGTAGAATCGCTGCTTCCGTCATCAACGACACAGACGTCGGTGTACCGCTTTGCGGCCAGAACGACCTCCCTGATCGTTTCTTCCTCGTTGTAAGCCGGTATTATGGTAATACAGTGATGCGGTCCTTCCATTTCGGGCAGCCCTCCCTGAAAAAATTTTCCGCGATCAATGCATCGTCCGCAGTGTTGACATTCACGTACCCGGAAGCCAGGGGGAAGAGCTTCACGGAATTTCCGTCATCAATGGCGCACTGAATCAAATCGGGCAACTCCTTTTCGTGCCGTATCTGATTGACAGGCGTGCAGGATATGTAGTCAAGAATCCCATTTCTGAACACACAGTTACCCGTTCCCATGAAGCTGTTCGTCGGATTTCTCGGTTTCTCTATCAACCGGTATATTCGGTGGTCGAAGGGATTGTACAGGACAGCATAGGTTTTTCTAATCGTGTCTATATCAACCACCTGCGTTACACCGCACACGGCAAATAGTTCCTCCTCGTGGAAGAGCCGGACCATTTCAGCTGGGTGTGGGTCGCACAGGATCTCGTCACCAAGAAACAGAAAGAAGTCATCCCCCTCCAGCGCTTCACGGGCCTGTTCCATGGCATCCACAGGTCCCTTCAAATCGCTCTGCAACACGTATCTGATCCTCCTATCCTCGTAGCTGATACCAAAGGCGTTGACGATAGATTCCGCCTGATATCCAACGACGATGACTATTTCCTCAACCTCACTCAGTATGGCGGATTCTAGACTGTACTGAATCAGATACTTTCCGTTGAATGTGTGCATACATTTGTTTAGATCGTCCTCACCATCCTGCAGTCTCCTGCCTCTACCGGCAGCAAGTATGAGTGCTTTCATGGCAGACCCCCTTGAATAGATCTATTTCACGTTGAATCCAGTTAACCAGTCTCTGGACGCCCTGCTCTGGCGGAACCTCCGGCTTCCACCGCAGTTCCCGCTCCGCTTTTGTCGTATCGCAGACGAAGTAGTGCAGGTCGCCCGGCCTCACGTTCTCAAACACCACCACAGGCTTCCTTCCCGTGATCCCACCGATGAGTTCGATACATTCCAGGAGGGATATTGCATACTCAGGCCCGCCCCCGATGTTGTATATTCCCGGCGTTCCGTGTTCATAGAAGGCATGAAAGGCGCGGGCCGCATCGGTTGCATAGAGGATGTCCCGCACCTGCTTTCCTGTGCCGAAAATGCGTATGGGCTCATCACGCAGCACCCGGATGGCAAAGTTGGCAACCCAGCCGTGGTCTTCCCCGCCGAACTGCCGTGGGCCGTAGAGACCGGTCAGGCGAAAACTCGCAAGGGGCAGACCATAGGAATGCATGAAGGTTTCCACGTACAGCTCCGCAGACCGTTTCGACGCGTGAAGTGGCGTTAAACTACCCCTGACAACAGGGTGTGACTCGTCGATTGCAGGAGGTGTCCGTACATATCTCGTAGCCTCCTGGGCCAGCGACCCGTTGATGCTGTTTCCATAGATATGAATCGTCCCGCAGTTCACCATGGGGATCTGCAATTTCCTGACCACCCTGAGCACATTAAAGGTTCCACGCACATTGGTGGAAAAATCAAGCTCCGGGTCCTCCGTGCTTATGGTCATTGCCGGCTGGGCCGCGGTGTGCACCATGAAGTCGACCCCATATGCATGCTCCATCAGCCGGTTGAAGTCCCTGATGTCCTCTTCGACGACTGCAACGCCCATGTTCCGCAGGTAGTCGCTGCTGTACCTTCTCGCCTTCCCAACCGCATACCCTGTCCTGTTCAGCTCGTATTTGGTCATATTGTCATAGGCGATCACCCTGTCGCCCCTTTCAGCGTAGAACTGGCAGACATGTGACCCTAGAAATCCGCAACCTCCGGTAACCATGACTTTCATGTCAATCCTCCTTCAATGTTTTTCGTCTCTGAAGTTACACAAAACCCTGACGGTGATTTCCTCCCCACACGCACATGAGTACCATGAGGAGAGAGGGGGGGCTTGGCTGTGTTGTATCCGGGGTGTTACCCTGTAGATCGATATCCCTTCATCCTCGACCAGAACGATCTTCTCGAACCCGACTTCCGGAAAGGATGCCACAAACCTCTCAAGCGGCAGGCTGCTCACCCTTTCCAGATCTTCCTCCGGGTCGAGCAGCACATAGAGCTGATCGAGCACCAGCCGCTCAGGAAAGGCAAGGGAAGCGATGTACACCGGCAGTCCCTGCTCGATGCAGGCCTTCATTTTAAGGGCTTCGTTCAGAGCCTCTTCGCGGGACATGAAAGGGTTGAATAAAGAGTGATGCCTGATGTCCGTCCGTATCCCGTATATATCCCGATAATAAAGCCTGAGAGGGTAGTCTGCCCGGCCCACAGAGTTCCAGAAATGGGCCTCATGGGGCAGTACTGCACAGACCCAGTCCACATACTCCGGCACCTTGGTGTAGGACCTCTTGCTCGGGTTCGTGAGATACCTGACCACATCCCAGGTGTTTTCAGCCTGCTCCCACTCCGGATAGTTTCTGAAATACCGTTTGACCAGTCCCTCCTTGCAGCCGTCATCGGACAGGGCATGGTAGATGAAGGGAGGTACAAGAAAGGTGGTCAGCAGAAGCAGGAGGACGATACGGCCAACTCTTATCTCCTTGACTAGGAAGCGCAGGCTAAAAACAAGCGGCACACTCAGCAGCACATGGACAGGCAGGGAAAAGGCATACATGTCCCATATGAAAAAGTTACTCGACCAGATTATCTGCGCGATGAGACCCGTTATGTAGAAGAGGAAAGTCAGACGGTAGGCGCGCGCCTTCCAGAAAGGGTAAAACCCGAAAAGGGCAAGCAGTATAGCCGCCGAGGGGTAATTGTATATAATGATGATGAGATAGTTCAGGCGCCAGAACCTTCTTTCTACGGGCGCAATATCCCTCGAAAACATGAATTTCCTGAACTCACCTCCCGTGGTGATGTCCATGGTCTGCCTGAGGGCACGTATGCGCACCCCGATGAACGACCGGTCGGGAGCTGTGGACATGTACCCTCGCAGGATATGAGAATAGTCGCTCGCGAAGACGTACAGGTACAGGCCGGCGCCGAGCAGGAAACACCCGAATAGCATGAGGATTTTGCTGAAACTCATGCCCTTTCTCTTATGGAGAAGCACTACGATAATCCCTATAAACCCGAACACGAACAGGACCATGAGCACGTGATTGCTGCAGCCCAGGCCCATGAGAAATGAGGCAACACACAGATACATGAACCGTTCGGTTTTGTTAAACTTGACAATGAACAGGAGCATGGCTGCAAGGATGGCAGAGTTCAGCGTGTATACCTCCAGCATAGTCGAATGCCACCAGAGTGAATGGGACACCATGAGCGCAACAGCGCCTGCTGCAGCTATGGGTATGCTTGACGTTATCTCGAGGAAGACAAGGAACATGAGCTGAACAGTGAGAGCTCCCAGCAGGGCGGAGAGCAGCACCAGATAGAAATGGATATTGAGGTCAGGAAATAACTGTATCCATGCGTACCCAAGGACGTGAAACAGGTTGTGGCAGTTCACCCATGACCCCAATTCCAGGTTGACCACGTTCGACACGATGAGGGTGGCATCCACCCACCCCGGTGTTCTGCATGCGGTGATGAAGTAAAAGGTGCAGGGAATGACAATAAAGAGATAGGGAATGATCTTCTTCAGTCGTGACAAAGGCGATTCGCCGCAAAGCGGTACTGATGATTCCTGCGCTCTTCTGAAAGGAACCGGCAGCATTTCATCCTCACCTTCACTATTCTCCATCATGATCCCCATAAAGCAAGTGTCGTGCCAGAGGGGTGATGAGTGTTAATTCTTTCGATATCAATGAGATACAGTTTTATGGGTGCGATCAACCCCCCGCAACTTCTGTCCTGTTACACCTCCGGCTCTATAGTGTAACTCTTTGTAATTGAAAGGATTACCGGGCTGATGCCTCGGGTTTGCAAAAACATGTTTATTGGGGTCTGCTGCAGAGCCCTCAGGCGATATCCTTTAATTTTTGATAAGAGGTTTTTTCTAATAATGCGTACCTACATATATAGTTTTCCATAGAGAGAATACAGGGGATGTAGTTAGGGGAATGAAAGGCGGTTGTTGGAAGTTAAACCAATAAATATCGTAAGTTATTTCGTCTCCTTATACCATTCTTTCTCCTTACCTACAAAACTATATTCATTCACTCATACTTTTGCTCGACCTAGGTACTTATTCTTCGCATGAACCCACCATTATTGGAGTTTGGAAATTCTCCCATGATGGCATGGGTTTTGCTCCATTATTGAAGAACAAACAACATGGAAGGGCTTGTCGCTATCGGGGAGGACATGCTGATGCACCTGCACGGCGGAGTGTTCAAGAGACTGGCGTTTCTGATTCAGGGTAAGATACAGCTGCTTTTTGCTCAGTCCCTGAGTGGAGGCGGCGTGACGCGGTATGTGCTGGTCCTCGCCGGCATCCTTGTCACTGCACTCGCCCATGTGCTGATGAAAAAATCATCAGGGGCCAAGAGAGCACATCTCAATTAGACGGCTCATCGACCAGGCTGCCTGAGCCCATACGCTGGAGCCTCTTTCCCAAAGCCTGCGGTGTGACGCCCAGAAGCATAGCCGCTGTTGATTTGACACCTCTGGCCCTTCTCATCGCCTCGGCTACCAGAAGCTCGCTGCACTGCGCCAGCGTGGGAAGCCTCTCCTTGAACACGACGAGCTCCTCCTGCTGCTCCTTGCTCAGCAGGTGCGCGTCCCGTCCCATGGCTTCCCTGAAGGGCTTCAATGAAAGCATCTTTTCAGACTGCCTGCTCACGGCATTGAAGATCATGGACCTGAGCTCCCTGATGTTGCCTGGAAAATCATAAGTCTCCAGAAGGGGCAGCAGCTCGGGAGGTACCGCCAGTCTCTTCTTCGAAAGTTTACTGCACGCCTCATCAAGGAAATGGCTCACCAGCAACGGTAGATCCTTTTTCCGCTCCCGGAGGGGAGGTAGCCTCACTTCATGGGCTGAAAGCCGGTAGTAGAGATCCTTTCGAAACTCCCCGGACCCGACCATTTCTCGAAGATTCCTGTTGGTTGACACAAGGATACGGGCATCGGTCTTCAAGGCCAGATCGGCCCCGAGAGGGTAAAACTCACGGGTTTCAAGGAGCCTCAGGAGCTTCACCTGGGACGCGGGGTGCAGGTCACCAATCTCGTCGAGCAGTATGGTGCCACCCCCTGCCTGCTGGAAAAAACCCTTCCTCGTTTCCGTCGCTCCCGTGTATGCTCCCTTTTTGTGGCCGAAGAGGCTGTCTGCGAACATGGTGTCGTCGAGCCCCGCCACATTCACAGCCACAAAGGTCCCATCCTTTCTGCTGAGCTCGTGCATCGTCCTCGCGATGAGCTCCTTACCGACGCCCGTCTCACCGACGATCAGCACCGTCTCATCGGTCCCTGCTATGGATTCCAGATAGAGAAACAGCGAGTGCATCTTAGGGTCCTGGGTGATGATGTGAGAAAAAGCCTGGGGATTGCCCAGCCTGCCACTTAGAAGCCGCTCTCTCAAATCCGAGTACCCCCGCCTGAGTTCCCGCAGCTCCATGGCCCGCCTCACACCGCTTACGAGCCTGCTTTCTTCAACAGGCTTTACCATGTAATCAAAGGCACCGCCGCGCATACATGCAACCGCCACGTCGATCTCGTTGGTACCGGTGACTATGATGACCGGTACTTGGGGAAAATCGTCATGTATCTGCTTCAACAGATCCTCCCCGGAGATATGGGGCATGCGCAGGTCGAGAAGAATCAGCTCCACCTCGCCTTTGTGAAGAAACTCCATTACCGTCCTGCTGTCCGTGGTGCCCAGGAGATTGGTGATCCCGTTTGATCTCAGGAGGTCCTCCTGGCTTTCGACCACATGCGCCTCGTCGTCGACGATCAGGACCGGACGATCGGGGTAGTGCTTCGAACTCATGTGAACTCTCCTTCAGGGAAGCTGACCTTCACCACCGTCCCATTTCCCTTCTGGGATTGGAATTGCATGGTACCGCCGTGCTCCTCGACAATGCGTGCGGAGATTGAGAGCCCGAGACCCGTTCCACCTGATTCTCGCTTAGTCGTGAAAAAGGGCTCGGTCGCGCGTGCGAGCACCTCCTCCGACATCCCCACCCCCTCATCCCGCACCTCAATGACCACGCGATGTTGCTCCCGCTCGTGGTGCGTGAGGATCGACACGCCTCTGCTGGGGTCATGCAGTGACTGGCAGGCATTCTGCAGCAGATTCAGGAGTACCTGTTCTATCTTCTGTGCATTCCCCCGCACCCGCGGCATACCCTCCTCGAGCTGCACCGAAAAATGATCCGTGGCCCTCTTGATGAACGGCGTGCCGAGCAGGAGAGCAGACTGAACCGTGACGTTCACATCCACTGCCTCTGCGAGCTCCTCGAGTTCGGGCCTGGCAAAGGACTTCAACTCCTGCACGATGACGCCTATTCTCTTCGCACACTCATCGATACGTTTCACCGAGTCTTCAAAGGTCTTCCTGAACTGACCATACTCGAGCCCTCCAACGTAAAAGACCTCCTCCTCCCTCGCATACTCATCAAGAATACGCATGATGTCCGGATATGCCTTGAGGAGAAGCGCTGTGTTGAGTAGTATCGCGTGATTCGGGTTTTTGATCTCGTGGGCCACGCCGGCCGCAAGCTCTCCCATCATGGCAAGGCGGTCAGACCTCATCAGATGGACCTGCTGAATCTTCGCCTGCTCCTCCACTCTCCGCTGCTCCGTTATGTCACGCTCCAGAATTGCTATCCGCGCCACCCTGCCCGACCCGTCGATAACGGGGTATATCACGATATCGCAGACCTTTCCCTCCTGCTCGTCGACCACCCTGATGGCCCTGCCGGAGCGGACGGCCCGTTCCACAAAGCCTCTCCTGCGCCCAGCCACGTCACGGGGCAGCAGGTCCCAGAGGGATCTGCCCACGATCCGTTCCGTATTCATCTCGAAACCCCTGGCAGTTGTCGTGTTCAGGCTCAAAACCATTCCAGACCTGTCGATGAGGACGAGGGAGTCCTTCAATGCATCGAGGAGAGATCTGGCCATCTCCTCACTGCTTCGAAGCTCCGCTTCAACCGCTTTTCTCCGTTCAATATCTGCAAGGAGTGACTGGTACAGCCTGGCATTCTCCAGAGAGATGGCAGCCTGAGATGCGATGAGCCGTACGATCTCCACCCGCTCCTCGGTAAAAGCGCCGCCTGTGAGAGTGTTCTCCAGATATATGATCCCCTTTATGATTCCCTGATGGACAATAGGGGCACAGAGAAGGGATTTGAGCCGGTTCACCTTGACATAGGGATCGTTGCGAAAAAGATCGGACCTCCAGGCCTCTTCGAGGACAACGCTCTCCTTCGTGCGAAGCACGTAATTGATGACAGCCATTGAAAGCCGGCCGCTCTCCGAAACCTCCCTGTCCTTCAAAAGCTCAATATTTCCCGTGGTCGCCACACCTTCAGCCTCTATGAAGTACCTCCCCTCCCTTTCGAGAATGAGAAGGCCCCTCTCCGCACCCGAGGCCTCGTTGACGATCCGTACCATCTTCTCGAGAAGCACATCCAGTACGATCTCCCCCGATATGACCTGAGAGACCTTGAGTACCGTGATCAGATCGAGCTCCTTCGGTCTGATGCCGACCACCTCTGGTGCAGAGGGCGCGGTATCCTTCTGTATCGCGACCTCTTCGCGGGGGGGCGCGAGAAGGTCAGCATATCTCTCCTCCACATCCTGTACCTTTGCATAAGCACCCCACCTCCTGTAGCACAGATGGGCCTCCCTGATGTAGGCAGCGGCAACCCTCTGCTTTCCACGTGCAATATAGAACCTCGCGGCAAGCTCGTTGCACAGCGCCTCATCCTGAACATACACCTGTTCCCGCGCCTCCTTTATTGAAAGATCGTACAGTTCCATGGCCCTCAGGTCTCTTCCCGACACCCGCTCCCGCTCCGCTTCGATGAGATGCAATTTGTGCAGATAATTCATCGGAGCATACTCCGCCCCTTTTCTCATCATTTTCTGATAGGAGATGATGGTATTCATGTAGCGTTTTTGTTCGGACCTCTTCAGTCGAGGGTACACCTCGAGAAGGACGAGTGCATAATAGAACCGCGCTTCGAGCACGAACCCGAACTGGCCTCTCGTTTCGCGCTGCCTTTCGATTTCCTGAAATATCTCAAAGGCTCCCAGAGAATCCTCAAACAGGTAACAGAGCAGGCACCGGAAAAACCGAATACCTGCAACTGTATCGGTGTCGTGCGCCTCCATCAAAACTGGAAGCATCTCCTCGTCGTTGAAACTCGCTCCACGCAGAGACGTTCTCTCCTCGGCATGTCCCATCAGGTTCAATACACCCTGTCTGATAAGCATGAGATTGTGAAGCGTGTTGCGCTGTTTGATCTTTTTCAGAGCTCCTTCGTATCGCGCCGTTTCAAGTCTCACAGTATCCAGGTTGGTGCCGGTGAAAAACAGCTGTATGCAGTAGCTCCGAATGGCGTGGCCGGCCCACTCCACATCCCCCGTTTCAATACCGATGTGGTAGGCCTCGAGGAGAGGGTCCAGGGCTTCCCTGACGTGAGCCTTCCACTTCTTCATCAGCGCAAAGAACACGTTGTACAATTTTGTGGTTGTCTCACGAGAGCCATACTCCTCGAAAAGGTCCAACGCAAAGCTGCCGTACCGGTACCCTCGATCGATCTCACCTATCAACCCCAGCAGAAGTCCAAACAGTGCATAGGCGAAAGGGGACAAGGGCGAGTTGCCGTACTTACAGGATAGTATCACCATTCGAAATGCGATGCTGGGAAACATCTCGCGTATGGATCGGTAAAAGGGATTGAAGACGCCCATCAGAATGCGCATGGCGGCCAGTTTGTGGGGATCGGTCATCTGTGGAAGGTTGTACAGGTCATGAAGATTCATTCCATGCAGGAGCAGTTTGGTTCTGAGAAGTCCGAGCAAAATGCGCAATCTGCCAGGATTTCTCGGCAAGAACACGCCCAGCTGGTTCAGTATCTTCGAGGCGATTTCGACTGCCTCCTGATACCTGTTCTGCGCTATGGAGGACTGTATGGCTATTTCGTGAGCGCCTACCCGGTCCAGAAGGGTCCGTGCATGCAGGTGCACAGCCAGGATCAGATCCTCCGCCCGCGAAAACTCAGCGCTCAGATAGGCCGCCTCTGCCCCTTCGAGGTGCAAAGACCGCATCAGTTCGTAGTGATGCTCCCATCCCTCTTCCGTGAGAAGCTCGATACCTGCGCCCAGGTATCTCAAAGCCGATTCATAGGCTATGGACGTTTTGGCCTTTTTACCCGCTGCCAGGTTCAATTCCGCATACTCACGCCTCTCATCATGACGTGTCACAAGCGCACGTCCCCTGTTCAGATGATCCATAATCTCACAGATCCGCGCTTCCCTCTGCCCGTCCGTCATGTTCCTGAGCATGATCCTTCCGATGTGTGCATGCAAACGTTGCTTCTGCTTGACTGAGAGGAGTGCATACGCGGCCTGTTGAACCCGATCGTGCAGATACCTGAAGGTCACGCTCTCAAGCTCTCCAGGAGAGGCGAGATTGCTCCCGTCTTCAAGCAGCACAAGGCCTTCCCGAATACTTTCCTCCAAATCGTGAAGACAGAGGACGGGTGAGGTATTGCACATCGCAGCCAGGGTCCCCAGGTTGAAACGGCTCCCGATGCAGGCGGCGCATTTCAATACCCATTGCCCCTGCTTTGAAAGCCTTCGAATCTTTTCGTGCATGAGGTGTATAAGATCATCCGTAAGATCTGCCTGTAGGATCGCATCCATGTCCCACATCCAGCGTCCCGATGAGAAATCGAAACGCACGTGGTTGTGCCGATAGAGAGTTTTCAGAAACTCGTTTCCAAAAAAGGGATTCCCACAGGTCTTGTCATATATCAGATTGGCGAGGGACCGAGATTCGTCAGAAGAGCACTTCAGGGCGTCAGAAACCATGCACTCCACATGCTCCCTGCGCAAAGAGGTGAGTTTGATGATACTCGTTTCCACCTTCGACTTTCTGAGCTCATCCACCATTTCCCGAAGCGGATGTCCTGCGTTCACCTCTTCATCCCTGTAGGCACCCAGAAGGAGCAGATGTCCCATACCTGGACTGGTTGCCATGGTTTTTATAAGCATGAGGCTGGCGGCATCTGCACAGTGCAGGTCGTCGAGAAAGATGACCATCGGATGGTCGTCTCCGCAGAAGGCATGCACAAAGTTTTGAAATGCGACATGAAAACGGTTTTGCGACTCTGCAGGGGGGAGTGCCGGAACCGGCTTCTGCATTCCCAGGACAAGCTCCACTTGAGGAATCACATCTGCAATGACCTGGCCATGGGACCCCACCGCCCTCTGTATCTTTCTTTTCCAGGCCGCCACCTGTTCCTTGCTCTCTGTCAGGATCCGGTCGACGAGCTCCTTGAAGGCCTTTACGAATCCGCTGTAAGGGATTTCCCGATGAAGCCGCTCGAAGGTACCGGAGACGTAGAGCACATCGTGCGGTACCAGAGACCTGTGAAAGGCGCGTTCGAGAGTGGTTTTGCCTATCCCCGAATGACCCGCGATGAGTGTAAAAACCACTTCCCCCCTGCGTGCACGGTCGAAGGATTCGTGGAGCGTGTGAAGCTCTGCTTCGCGCCCATAGAGTTGCCGTGAAATCTCGAGCAGCGGGGATCTGTCGTCCTGTCCCGTTTTGAAATCCGTTATTTTCCCCGAGGACTCCAGCTCAGACAGACATCGTTTCAAATCAGCCTGTAACCCGAAGGTGCTCTGGTACCGTTCTTCCGGTGCCTTGGCGAGAAGCTTCATGACGATGTTCGATGCCACATGGGGTATTTTCCCGTTCATACGGTGCGGCGGCACCGGTTTTTTTGCCATGTGCGCATGCACAAGTTCAAGGGGGTCCTCGGCTACAAAGGGCAGTGTGCCGGTGAGCATTTCATAGAGGACAACACCGAGGGAGTACAGATCGCTCCGGTAATCGATCGCTCTGTTCATGCGGCCCGTCTGCTCGGGTGACATGTACGGGAGCGTACCCTCCAGGGCATCGACAGCGGAACCAACGGCAATGCCCTCTCCAGGAAAAGTGGAGGCGATGCTGAAGTCAACGAACCTCATCTGCAGGGTGGCGGTGTTAATGAGGACATTCTGCGGCTTTATATCTCTGTGGATGACACCATGTTCGTGTATCTCTCCAAGGATCTCCGCCAGACCGATTGCGATCTTCAGAAACAGGGCCATCTCAAGGGGTTCCCGACCGATGATATTCGGCAAGGGCTCACCGTCAAAATCCTCGAGAATCAGCGCAATGCAGTTGTCGTGTGTGATGAGCTCATAATGTTTCAGGACACCTTCTATGTCCAGGTTTCTGCAGATCTCATAATCGTTTCGGAGCTTTGCAGCGTCCCTAACATCGGGCTCATCCTTTTTCAGTATCCGGATAATGACGTGACCGGGTTTCGCCTTGCCCTGCTCTCGAATGCCGCGATGGAAAACACTGATGGAGTCCTCGTACAGTTTTTCCTTGACCCTGTAGCCCTCAATGTCGGTCATGACAATATCCCGACTTAAATATCAATGGAGCATTGGTGCACAGGAGGTTGAAAGGTCCGTAACGGCAAACCCCATGAAATACTTACATTCCCATTCTCCACTAAGGCGGTTAGTTCCACACCCTCATAATTATTGTACCGAACACCATCCACGATGTAAATCGTTTTATACAGACACCATGCACGATCCATGATAGTATATAGAGAACGGTCATTACTAACTCGGAGATGCACTACCAGGTCACCTGTTTATCCTCTTCAGCGAAGGGAGGAGCGCCCGATGGAATGGCTGAGGTTCTCCAATTTTGCCATCGGTATGCTGCCCACCGGGATTCTCCTGTGCGTGCTCACCATCTTTCTCCTTACTCTGAAGAAAAAGTCCCTTGCCACCTGGATGCTGATCGTGTACTTCAGCGTCCTCTCGATACTACTTCTCTCTTACGTTGTGCGTTATTCCGTCCTCTCCACTTTTATCTTCAACACGGGACAGATATCAAACCTCATCGTCTTTGGCATCGTTGCATACGTACTGTTTGCCTACCTGTTTCAGGAAGACTACCACCCGCGGGAGACGATAATCGTCACCGTTCTCTTCTCCCTGGCCGCCCTATACGTTTACGGCTCCATCTTCGCGCGCTACCCCGTCATGGAAAAGACTTACGATTTCAGGGCACACTACTTTACCTATGTGTACGGGCTGAGAATCAGTATCGTTACGGGCCTGGGGTATGTGTGGGTGATCCTAGTGTTCTTCCGGAAAACAGTCCGGGCTTCCAGGCATGGGGGATCTGAGAGTGGCGGACAGAGAGGATCCCGCATGTACATAGCCCTGGTCAGCATGGTCCGTCCCAGGAGCAGGAAGGCAAAGAGCTTTCAGGCCCTTGCCCTGCTCACCGTCGGGATGTTCAGCATCTCCTTTATGTATCTTCTCATGTCAGCCGAACTGATCAGCCGTGAGACCTATGGATTCTATTTCAATATCGTGGGTCTCCTCACCACCGTTGCCATTTTCATCGTGTACACCAACAGCACCTTCGATCCCTCGAGTTTCCGGTGGAAACTGATCGGCCTCTCCCTGGCACCGGGTATGCTCGTTCTCGGCATCCTCTCGAGCACCATCCTCTCCTTTGCGGACAACTCCTTTGACGCTGAAAGAGTGCTGGAGGCCGAAGTCGTCAAGTCCACCCTTGCCGAACGCAAACCTGCAAAGTTGCCCGCTGGTGCCGTGTATGTCGCTTCTCGCCCGGCCGGTGAAGGGCCCTACTCCGAGGTGTATGTGCTCGAACAGTCCCGTCATGGGGGAATACGGGCCTCCGATCTCGTTCAGAGCGACAGGCGAGAAAGGGAAAATCAGTTTTCAAAGAGCGAGAGCGGTTTCATGAACAGCATCATAGATGCAGAGAGAGAAAGGGCCCATTTTTCTGTAACCGCTGAGCTAGGCCGGCCGGAGCTTCCGGAGATGGAACGCCGCTTCCGTTACTTCGACCTCCACGAGACGGACTCCTTCTATCTCCATTACGATTTCGTGCACGAGGATCGAGTGTATGAAATCGGATACCGGTACACGTGGTACCGCGAAGCGATACATAGAACCGCCCTCAAACTTTTCTACGTCATTGTTGGAACTACCGTTATCATTCTGGTCCTGTTTCCCCTGTTCTTCTACTGGAACCTCTTCAAGATAGACCTCCGCATTTTTTAAACCTACAACCGGCACGGTTAACCGAATCATCGATGCACACCTACGACGGTGCATTTCCCGTGCAGTACCTATATTTTAACCGTTAAAGGTCATCTCGATAAGTCCCCGTATGAACTGGTTCTGCAAAACGAAGAAGAGACCGAGCACGGGCAGGATCGATATCACCACACCAGCCCCGATGAGCTGCCAGGGTGCGGAGTATTGCCCCACGAAGACCGACATGCCCAGGGGAAGCGTGTAGAGCGACTTGTCCTGCAGAAAAATAATGGCGAGCAGGAACTCATTCCAGTTGGCCATGAAGGTGAATATGGTGACCGTGGCGATGGCAGGCTTGATGATGGGCAGGAGTATGCGGAGGAATATACGAAACTCTCCGCAGCCGTCGATACGTGCTGCATCGAGTATGTCGTTGTCCAGGTTCTGTATGTAGGTCTTGAAGATCAGCGTGGCAATGGGCAGGCCGAACACGATATAGGGAAAGATTATTGAGGGGTAGCTGTTGAACAGGCCCAGCCTCCTCATGAACACGAAGAGCGGTATGACGATTGCGATGGGTGGAATCATGATCCCGGAGAGTATCAGGTGAAAGAGGAAGTTCGAGGCCCGCAGGCGGAATTTTGCAAAACCGTACCCGGCGAGCGCTGAAATGAACACAGTCACCAGCACGGAGGTAAAGGTTATGATAATGCTGTTCTTGAAGAGCACCGTGAAGCCGAACTTGGACCACGCGTCGATGTAGTTGCGCAGCCGTGCGGTCTCGGGAAACAGGATTGCGGTGAAAACCTCCTTCTCGGTCCGGATACTCAGGGATACAACCCAGGCGAAGGGAAAAAGGGTGATGAACAACCCTATGCCGATGAAAATCCAGACCACACCTCTGGCGATCGATTCTTTCCTCATGAAGATCCTCGAACAGGAGTTTGGTATCCGATATGACGCAGTTTCACGACCGTTCCCTCATCAGGCGATTTCTGAAATAGGCGAACAGGAGCGAGATCACCAGTATGATGACCGCGATGACCGAGGCGTAGCCCATCTTGTTGAACCAGAAGGCCACCTCGTAGAGGTGCGTCGCGAGCACCTCGGTATTATGGTTCGGCCCACCCCGCGTCATGACAAATACGACGTCGAAAATACGCACTCCGCCGATCAGGTTCAGCAGTATGACCATGGTCGCGATGCCCCTGAGGAGAGGCAGCGTGATGAAGCGAAACAGATGCCAGTTGTTCGCTCCGTCGATTTTCGCAGCCTCGTATAGCTCTTCCGGTATCTGCTGGAGCCCCGTCAGGTACAGGATCATGTCGTAGCCGACCCACTGCCACACCGTGGCCCCCACGATCGACCAGAGGGCGATTCGCTTGTCGCCAAGCCAGAAGACCGGAGTGGAGATGATGCCCATCTTGTCCAGGATCTGGTTCAGAGCGCCGAAGGGGTCGAAAATCCTCGACCACATCACGCCGACGATGACCGGAGAAAGGAGGACCGGGATGAAGATGAGTGTTCGAACCAGCCTGGTAATTCTCAGCTCGTTGTTCAGAAAAAGGGCGAGAGCCAGTCCGAAAATGTTCAGGAAGAACGTTGTCCCGAACACGAAGATCATTGTGTTGCGGAGGGCTTTCCAGAATATCCAGTCAGGTAACAGCAGCTTGAAGTTGCTGAACCCAACGAACGTGATCTTGCTGAGGTCGAAACCTGCCCACTGAGTCAGGCTCAGATAGATGGTGTGAATCAACGGATAGATAAGAAAAACAAGGAAGATGAGTAGGGCGGGAAGTATGAACAAATACCCGCTCAGTCTGATCCTGTGCATATTACTGTAAGCCCACCGGTGATAGACTAGAGTTATTATCCCAGAACGAGAGGGGCCCCGCTATCGTTTGAGCGGGGCCCCTTTCTCGGTACATGCTTGCCCCTCAGTTAAAAAGCCCCATGCTCCCCCCATCGAATGGGGAAGATGGTATTTGACACGAACCAACCGTTACCGCTGTAGGGTTGATTCGACCTGGTCGAGGGCCTTGACAAACTCGGCCGCGCTCAGTTCACCTGAAAGCAGACCCTGCACACCGGACATTACCTGGCTGTGAAGCTCGGGGGTGAACACGAAGCGGGTCTGGGCGATGGCCTGGGCCGCTATCATGTCCGCCAGAAGCTCTCGCTCAGCTTTAATCTCGACCTCAAACGGCGGTATCATGAAGTGGTCGATCAGGATTTTGGCTGATTCCATGTCCGCGCCCAACCGGTAAAAATCGAGTACCAGGTCCTGGTGTTTTGCCTTCTTTAAAATACCCCAGTTGGTCGCAACACCGCCGGTCGAATAGGAATCCTGGAACGCGGAAATCTTCGGGAACGGGAACAGGCCGTACTCCACGCCCTCGGGGAACTGTGTGTCGAACCCTCCCACAATCCAGGAGCCAGCCGGGTAGAACATGGCCGCCTTCTGCTGCGTGAAGAGCTGCACCGCTCCCGTGAAGTAGTCGAGGGACACGGTGCCTGGCGGGAACACGCCGTTCTCGTTCATCTTGATGATGTTCAGAGCCGCGTCTATGAACTCGGGGCGGTTCCAGCTGAGCTGTCCGAAGTCTGCCTTTCTCAGCATCGTGTGCGACCCGTCGGTGTAGGCCACCATCTGGAAGTAGAGGTCTCCCGCAGGCCAGCCGTCCTTTGCCCCGTGTGCAATGCCGAGGTAGCCGTTCTTTTTCAGCACCTTGCACACTTCGATGAGCTCATCGATGGTCTCGGGTACCTGGAGGTTAAGCTTCTTGAAGATGGTCTTGTTGTAGAAGACGGTGAGGTTGTTCACGTCCAGTGGGATGCTGTACACGCCGCCGTCGAAGGTCAGATCGGCCAGTGCTGAGGGAAAGTAGTCGGGAAAACCGGTTTTGAGGTCCTCGGTGAGGGACCGGAGCTCTCCAGCCTGGTAGAGGCTATACATGGGCGATCCGGGATGAATCTCGGGAATCTCGGGATAGTCCCCCGCCACGATGCTCGCCTTCAGCTTCTCGTTGTACTCGGTGTAGGGAACCCACACGAGCTCGATCTCCACATCCGGATGCATCTCTTCGAAACGCCCGATGATCAGCTCGAAGACCTTGGGGTAGTCCCCTTCATTGTTCCAGGACCACATCCTGAGCACCTTTTTGGCCTCGGGTGGTGCTGCCTTTTCCTCCGGTGCAGCCTTCTTCCCTGCACCGTACACCGTTGTAACCACAATGAATGATACACAGATGATGAACACGATGAGTAAGAGTAAAGATTTTTTCATTGCAAACCTCCCTTTCCTTTTCCCTGTCACAGGGTAAACATTGAAAACCCCACGGTATCACGACATGTTAACCCGTGAGAAGCACCACATTGTTCATGCAGCCTCTCACGCGGGCAGTCTATCACCTCCCCTCTCCGGCATGTAAACATGCCGGGTTTCTTTCATCCATCATACAGAACCGTGTCAAGGACGTCAACGACATTCACGCATCCCACAACCACCCTGATCGATTCCATTATGCATACCATGTCATCATGGTAGAGAGACAAAATTTGTAATACTCAGCTCCAACTCATTCCCCTCCACTTCGGGCTCCAGGGACACGATCCTATCGCCACCGTCCTTATTAATGAGATGATACATATCCTGATATCCCACATCCCCCTCTCCGAAAACGGCATGCTGAAAACCGCTCTTCGTTTGTCTGTAATCCTTGAAATGAAAGTACCGGACCCTCTCCTTGATCATCCCATATTCATCGATGAGGGAAACGTGTTTGAACCTATCGGGAATACGCCGATCCGCGGACGTAAAGCTGTTGCCGACATCATAGAGCAGCATGAGATGGTTGCTCCCAATGCTCTCTGCAAGTTCACAGGTCATGGCCCCTCTGGGCAGGTATGAGTACGGGCAGTTCTCGAGAAGGAGGCATTTCTTTTCCTTTTCAGCGAGGATCACCGCATCATCAAGCGTATCTTTCATGTCTGCAATCAAGAAATCAAAATCCCTGTCAATCCCTTTTTCCAATCGAAAGGGGAATATCCTGATGTACTCGGTGTCGAAGCGGCTGCTCAGTTCGATACATTTCTTCAAGCATTCGGTGTGTCTGCTCACATCGCCCGTAAAAACCAGGAACGTATCGTTGAACCTCTCCAGGGATTGAACGCCTGTATAGAGAGGACACATCAAAAACAAGGTGGTTGAAAGGCAGGATACCCGTACCCCGTGTTTTTTTAAGAGTGCTTCAACCTCTCTTGCCTCATCGTCATCCAATTCCTCCACCGTTTTATTCCAGAGCGAATGAATCTCTACGTATTGGAAATGGTTTTCTATTTTTAAGAGCGCTTCTTCGAAATCCATGCTGATCTGATCGCTGATGATCGTCTTTTTCATACTTCTCTCTCTCATGTCCTCCTGCAATGCTCCGACCTTTACAAAGGGTGCCTCTTTTCCTTGCCTCGCCCCCCTACCACTCACCTCCGTTTACGAAAATCGCCTGTCCGGTGATAAATCCGGCGCTGTCGGAGACGAGGAATTCCATCATATCGGCTATATCCTGCACCTCGGTAAACCTGCCCATGGGTACTTTTTTCCTTCTCTCCGCCACATGCTCTTCATAGGATATCCCCTGTGCCTTCAAGAGATTTTCTGTGAGGCTTTTGTGCAGAGGTGTCATGGTAACACCGGGGCAGATGGCATTGACGGTGATACCGAAGGGGGCGGCGTACAGTGCCAGAGAGCGGGCCAGCATGATGAGTGCGGCCTTGGAGGCTCTGTAGGCAATGACGTATTCTCCCGGTTTGGCTCCGTTCGTCGAGGCGTTGAAGATGATTCTCCCTGATTTTCGCTGTTTCATATGGGGCAAGGTATACTGTGCGCAGAGAAACCCGCCTTTCGTATTCACGGCAAACACGCGGTCCCATTCATCTGCTGATGTTTCTTCAAAATCATATGGACCAACGATTCCAGCGTTACTCACGAGAAAACTGATTGTTTCATATGAATCGACACAGGTGTCGGTCATTCTTCTTACATCATCCTCATTACTCACATCCGCCCTCACTGCAACCGCCTGCCCGCCTGCCTCATTGATTTCGTCCCGGGTCTGGCACACGGATTCATGATGTATATCCGCGACAACAACCCGGGCTCCATCGGCCGCCAGCCTCAGTGCAATCTCCCTGCCCATGCCCGCACCCGCACCCGTAATAATGCCTGTCTTTCCCTTGAGATCCAGTGTAATCCTAGAAGCCATCGCAGGTTTGTCCTCTTTTTCAACATCGATCGTGACACAGGCTCGAGAAGATCCATCGAATGGCGACATATATCAAGGGGAATCACGCACACCGTTCGATGATTTCGTTGAGCCGCTCTCTGTAATACTTGAAACGGTCCCACTGCGCGTCGTCGGGCACATGATGATCGATATGCGGAATGTACCCTCCATACTGCAGCAGCTTTTCCACAATGTTCAGCTCTCGGTCGATGTCGGAGTAGTCGCTTTGTTTCGTCAAGATCTGCTTGTCCACTCCTCCAAACATCTGAAACCTGGGAAACTGCCGCCTTATCCGCAACAGGTCGTTTCCGGCCTGCCTCTCGAAGGGGAACAATCCGTTAACCCCTATCTCATGCCACAGGACGAGCAGCTCTTCCACGTATCCGTCACTGTCGACGTATATGTTTTGTATACCGTACTGTTTTACAAAATCGATCAACCTCGTGTAGCAAGGCTGCATGAACTCTCTGAACATGTCGGGTGAGATCAGCGACCCCTGCCTGCTCGCCATGTCCTCCCATATGAGCACGCAGTCGGGTATCAGATCCTGAAATATTTCGGCCCAGTAGTCCATGACAAAGTTCAGGAAGAATTCGTTCATATCCTTGATGAGCTGCGGATCATCGTACAGAAGGAGGAACAGCGATTCTGCGCCGACCAGGTGCCGCGGAAATCCGAAGAACCCGAAGGGGTGCCCTCCCAGCCGTATCGGATAATCCCTCTGCTTCAATGCCGCTGACACTCTATTCCAGCTTTTCGGCAACCGTTCGGCATAATCGCGTTCGTAGTGTTCCCTGTATTTTTCAAAATCCCGCCTGTTTTTAATGGGAAAATCCAGATCAAGAGGAACCGCAGTCCCTGTTTTTCGCTGCTTGACCGTGATGCCGTACTGATCGATGTAGGTCCGGTACTCGTCGTTTTCCTCCAACACCGTTTCCTGCAGGAGCGGACTGTAATTACATGGAAACTTAGCGATATAGGGGTCGAGCTTGAAATATGCCCTGATGTTTTCATCGACAACGACGGAGCTTTCAGGCGTCACCTTCTTTGCCCCGCTTATGGTTCCGTTATCGGAGAGACCGTCCGGGAGGGGCTCAACCACGGGCATACCCTGCATGATGAAATTCTTCACCGTCGTCGTCCAGTACCCATACTCCGACTTCAACGGGGCAACCTTTTCGAAGCTCGCAACCGCATGGAATCTCTCTCGCGCATTCATGGAACCACATCTCCACTAAACCCGGGATTGTCAACCGAAAGCACCATTCGCACTGTACAATCTCAGGTCAGAATGGGAACACGCTCTGTTATGAAGATATCTTTACATAGACATCTTTCAAAGCGCTGAACAACTCTTTGTATATGGTGATGAATTTCGTGTACTTCGCATCCTCACCCGGCGTTGGATTCACCTTTACATTCGTTTTCACGATACTCTTCACCGTTGTCTCTATATCTGCAAAATGCCCCGTTGCATATCCTGCAAGCAGAGCGATCCCGAGCGTTGATAAATCGCTTCTGAACAGATTCTGATAGGGTACCTGCAGGACATCGGCTTTCAACTGCATCCAGAATGTGCTGTTCGCGCCACTTCCAATTGCCGTAACAGCCTTCAAATCCAGTTCGGGCACGAGCTCCTGTATGATCCCTTTTGTAATACAATGATCGTACGCTATGGACTCAAGAATTGACCGGTAGAAGTGATACCTGTTGTGTGCCCATGTATGCCCGATGAAGAGCCCCCGTATGCTTGGAGCTGGAGGGAAAAACCTCCCCTGCAGATAATCGATCGCGATGAGCCCATCCGATCCGGGCGGCAAGGAGGCGGCTTTTGCATCGAGATGGGCATAGATATCGCCACCGCCTTTCACGACGCTGTCTCTCTCCTCAGTAAAAAACTCATCCACGAACCATTTGTGCGT
>SMTZ1_10001613_pt1 | contig 22752 bp, 18 predicted proteins | sample DeeMarSWOR136_30_FD_25667 | JGI IMG/M metagenome (IMG submission 25667) | reverse complement strand
TGATGTTTATTAAACCAATTATTTCTTTCACATTTAATAAATAATCAAGAATTTGTGTAATCAGCTATCACCAGATCTTTATAGGACTTAAAGGTTTGTTAATAATTTCCTTTCACACGATCGAAATCCTGGGTTTATTTCATTGTGTCTCTCCAGAACATTTTCCACTGCTCTATTTCATGATCTGCTCTATTTCATGATGTTAACACACATACCCTAACTTATTTTACATAATGCATATCCCTTATTCCATATCTTGAAGAATATATCCTTAACACGAATCCTAACCGTTTTTTCTTTTGTATCTTGTTTTTTACTGCTTCTCCACTCAACTCCTCAAATCCTTGCATCCACTTAGTTTCATCAACTCACATCCAATCCCAAGTTCTGTAAAGCGGTTTTCGCGGCTTCCTGCTCGGCAATTTTTTTACTTCTACCCCTGCCCTGACCAATCTCTTCATCTTTTAAAAAAACGGCAATTACAAACCTTTTATCATGATCCGGTCCATGTTCCTCTAAAACTTGATATTCCGGTAGCTGCCCGTGTTTGGATTGTGCATATTCCAGTAGTATGCTTTTATAATTTTTGAATAATTCCCGTTGCATGATGGATTTAAAATGGGTGATCAGATATTGCTGGATAAAGGCGCCAGCAGTATCCAGACCCTGATCTAAATAAAGAGCACCGATGACAGCCTCGAAAGCATCGGAGAGAATGGACTGTCTTGTCCTGCCACCTGTTTTCTCCTCTCCCTTATTAATCAGAATCATTTCACCAAAGGACAAATTAGAGGCAATTTCAGCCAGCACTGGTTTACTAACCAGAATCGATTTTATCTTGGATAATTGCCCTTCAGTCCGCTTGGGAAATTTCTGGTAGAGATATTGGGTAACCACCAGATCAAGTACCGCATCTCCCAGAAATTCCAGGCGTTCATTCGAAGCAATCCGGTTTTCACTGGTAATATTTAAATATGAGCGATGTTTAAATGCAGTGATAATCAGGGCGGGATTATTGAAAATAATCCGAAATTTCTTCTGAAATATCTTATATATTTCTTCTTCAACCATAGAAACCGCTTCGGTTGACGGAAGATTTTCTGAGTTGCTCCTGCTAAGTAAAAGTTTTTTAATGAACTTCAAAGTAGATAACCCGGATTATTCGTATCTTGAAACTGAAAGAACCGCATTATGCCCACCAAAACCAAAAGTATTACTGATTGCGGCATAAATTTTTCTTTCAATCGGTTGATTTGGTGTATAGTTTAAATCACATTCCGGATCTGGTTTCTGATAATTGATGGTAGGCGGAATAACACCATTTCCAATAGCCATAATTGACGCAATAAGTTCTACCCCACCCGCCGCACCTAATAGGTGTCCAATCTGCGATTTAGTTGAACTCACATTCAATTCATAAGCTTTATTTCCAAATACAATCTTAATGGCTTCAGTTTCTGACTTATCATTGTAAGGTGTGGATGTTCCATGGGCATTGATATATTGTATGTTATCCAGATTCAATCCACCGTCTGCCAGACAGAGTTTCATAGCGCGTACGGCACCCTCTCCCCCGGGTGAGGGTGCAGTAATATGATGGGCATCGGCAGTGAAACCTATTCCTCGCAATTCCGAATAAATATGGGCTCGACGTTTCTTAGCATGTTCCAATTCTTCTAAAATCAGAATTCCGGCTCCTTCTCCAACCACAAATCCATCTCTGTCCTTATCAAATGGCCTGCTAGCGTCCTTTGGGCTATCATTTCTGGTAGACAATGCTTTCATGGCATTGAATCCTCCCACTCCCATGGGTGAGATTACTGCTTCGGAACCGCCGGAGATCATTACATCGGCATCTCCCCGTTGAATAATTTTCATGGCATCACCAATAGCATGAGAGGCGGTGGCACAGGCTGAAACGATTCCATAATTAGGTCCCTTTAAATTGTATTTTATAGAGACATGACCTGAAGCAATATCAATGATCATCTGAGTGATAAAATAGGGGCTTAACTTGCGCGGTCCCCCTTCAAGTAATCTTCTATGAGACTCCTCAAAAGATTTAAATCCACCAATACCAGATCCGATAATAACACCTATTCTTTCCGGATTCTCTTTCTCAAAGTCCAACCCGGAATTCCTCACCGCTTCATCTGTCGCAACCATTGCGAAATGACAATATTCATCCATCCGTTTTAACTCTCTTGGTTCTATTACACCTTCGGTGGATAAATTTTTTACTTCACAGGCAAATTTTGTGGTATGTTCACTGGCATCAAACTTGGTGATGTAATCAGCACCACTCGCTCCTGCCAATACATTTTTCCAGAATTCTGAAACAGAATTACCAATAGGGGATACAACACCCATTCCTGTTACAACCACACGTCTATTACTCATAAAATACCCTTGAATTATTTAGAAAACCTTATTTTTTATCTTATTGCAGGATAAAATATCTGTAGAAATTTTTTAATTAAGACTCTATTAGAAATTCCAAAATAAAAATATTAAAATAAGAAGATTTTTTTGATAACGAAGAAATTCATTTTGAAGCAATTTTGATTATCAAAATTGTAGTAAAAGGAGTGCTTGCTCGTGTTTGGAAGAGCGAACACTCCTTCAGATATTATTCAGCTACTTTTTTGCTGAGATAGTCAATTGCACTCTGCACAGTGGTGATTTGCTGTGCATCGTCATCCGGGATCTCGACATTAAATTCTTCTTCAAATGCCATGACCAACTCGACCGTATCGAGTGAATCAGCGCCGAGGTCATCGATGAAGTGTGATTCGGGTTTGACCTTTTCCGGAGCAACACCGAGCTTATCGACAATGATGTCCTTTACTTTTTCTTCTAGAGCCATAAATCCTCCTATGTTATGAGTTTAATTACTTTTAAGACATGACCATTCCACCATCTACATTGATTACTTGACCTGTTATATAAGATGCATCATCACCGGCTAAAAAACAAACTAACTTTGCCACATCATCAACTTTTCCCAGTCTTCTCAATGGTATTTGTGCTTTCATCGCTTCAACCACTTTTACATCGAGTACGGCTGTCATGCTAGTTTCAATAAATCCAGGAGCCACAGCATTACATGTAATATTGCGGGAAGCAAACTCCCGGGCAACAGATTTGGTCAATCCAATAATCCCCGCTTTCGAAGCAGAATAGTTTGTTTGACCAGCATTCCCCATTCGACCAACTACAGACGAGATATTTATAATTCTGCCAAAACGCTGTTTCATCATCTGTCGGGTGACTGCTTTTATACAATTAAATGTACCTTTCAGGTTAGTGGCAATTACTAAATCCCATTCTTCCTCACTCATTCGCATTACTAAATTATCTCTGGTAATTCCGGCATTATTCACCAGGATATCAATTTGATTATATTTTTCCAGCGTTTTTTCAATCAACTGTTGAGCGTCGCTTAATTTACTGACATCAGCTGGTATTGCAAGTACATTTGGATTTTCTCGTTTCAGCTCATTAAATATATCTTCTAAATTCTCATGGCGGATATCTGTTAAGACTACCTTTACTTTTTTCTTAGAGAATTCCCGGGCGATCTCCCCACCGATTCCTCTACCTGATCCAGTAATGATTGCCACTTTATTCAGAAAATAGTCCATTTGCTGCTCCTTTTTATAAAGATGCTAATTCCTGTACAGTACCTAAAGTTACACTTGTGACATCCCTATTTATTCGTTTATTCAAACCACTTAAGATTTTGGAAGGCCCAACTTCATAAAATGTTTTAATTCCATTTTTTATCATTTTTTCAATTATGTTTTGCCATAATACGGGTGAAAGCAATTGCATTTTGAGTAAATTCCGGATTTCACCGGCGGTGTAGACTACATCTCCTGTTACATTTGTATATACTGGAGTATTCGGATCTATAATTTCCGCCTTTTCTAATGCTTCAGTTAAGCCTTCAAGCGCCTCTTTCATCAATGGTGAATGAAAAGCACCACTCACTACCAATTCTGTTACCATCCGGGCGTTTTTTTCTTTAGCCAGCTCCATAGCTCTCCGTACGCCTTCAATAGAACCGGATATTACTATTTGACCAGGGGAATTGAAGTTAGCAGGTTGTACTATTCCATGCTGGCTGGAATCTTTACATATTTGTATAACTGTTTCTTCTGATAAACCTATGATAGCTGCCATAGTGCCAGGATGTATTTCTCCGGCATATTGCATTAATTCGGCTCTTAATTTAACTAATTTAAGAGCTTCTTCAAATGAAAAAGCCTCGGCAGCCACTAATGCAGAATATTCCCCCAGACTATGCCCTGCAACAGCAGTTGGTTTTTCAATTTTTTTCGCGATTAATCTTGATATCGCGATGCTATGGACAAAAATGGCTGGTTGGGTAAATTTTGTTTGCTTCAACTCTTCTTCAGGTCCTTCAAAACAAATTTTTTTTAATGGAAATTCAAGAATTCCCTCGGCAATGTTATACAGTTGCTTTACCTCAGAATAATTTTCAAATAAATCTTTTCCCATTCCGACATACTGAGCACCCTGGCCAGGAAAAAGTAAGGCAATTTTCATAAATATTTCTTTATTCTTTTATTTATAATCCGTTTATTGATTTAGTTTAAGAAACATCCACCTGAATGCTAATTATTCAACACACAAGATTCAAAAACATTCTCCTTAAATCCCCTTCTGGGATAGGCAAACTTTTTAAGAAAATGAGAACACGGGAGTATGATAAATCAACTAAAAAATTGAAAATATGAAATAATTTAAACATAGGATCATATTAAAAAAGAAAACTACTTATTCTCAACGTATTCATGAAAATATTATTGATCATTTCTTTTTATATTTATATAAATTTTTGATCCTTAAAAAACTATTTGGTTTTAAATTGTCCAACGGATCAGCATACTTCCCCAGGTAAAACCTGCACCAAAAGCCGCTAATAACAAAACATCCCCCTTTACCAGTTTACCTTCCATGTATGCTTCTGATAATCCTAGGGGTATAGTTGCGGCAGTTGTATTTCCATATTTCTGAATATTTATCATTACCTTTTCATTGGGAAGTTTTAAACGTTTTGCGGTGGCGTCAATAATACGATAATTTGCCTGATGCGGGATAAATAATTTAATTTCTTCCGAAGTAACGTTATGTTTTTTTACGATTTCCTCAGTAATATCAGCCATACCAGAAACGGCAAATTTGAACACATTCCGGCCATCCTGAAAGAGATAATGCATTCCTTTATCAACGGTATCGTGTGTTGCAGGGTGAAGACTGCCTCCTCCTTTCATATACAAATAGTCTTTTCCTGAACCATCACTTTTTAAAACAAAGTCAATTATACCTAACTCTTCATTCTCGGAAGGTTCTAATACTACTGCACCTGCTGCATCTCCGAAGAGAATACAGTTATTTCGATCAGTATAGTCTGTGATGGAACTCATCTTATCCGTACCAACTATCAATACCTTCTGGTATCTCCCTGATTCTATAAATTGCGCCCCCATGGCGGTTGCGTATAAGAAACCAGTACAGGCACCGTTGATATCTACTCCCCAGGCATTTTTGGCATTGATCTCTTCCTGAATAAGGCAGGCAGTGCTGGGAAAAAACATATCAGGAGTAACAGTTGCTACTACTATTAAATCAATATCATTTGCCGATACTCCGGCATTTTCCAGAGATATTTTTGCCGCTTTTGCACCCATATATGATGAACCTTTTCCTTCTCCAAGAATTCGCCTTTCTTTTATACCTGTTCTAGAGATTATCCACTCATCTGATGTGTCCACCATCTTTTCCAGATCCTGATTTGTTAACACTTTCTCCGGTGTATAATGTCCAACACCAGTTATTTTAGCTCGGATACCCATTATAATCCTCTTGTCTTTAATTCCTGTTGAATATGTTCATTTACCTTTTTTTCTTTAATATTTACAGCAACTTTTATGGCATTTTTTATTGCCTTGGCAGTGGAACGACCGTGACAAATAATTGAAATTCCATTGACACCTAATAATGGTACTCCACCATATTCCTGATAATCAAAACTACTCCTCATCTCCTTAAAAGCATGATGTACCATAAATCCACCAATTAATGAAAAGAGATTTTTTCCCAGACTTCTTTTAAAACTGGAACCAAATACATGTAATATACTCTCAGCGAATTTCAGAATGGTATTCCCCACAAACCCATCAGTTACGATTACATCTGCTTTTCCATAAAAGATATCCCGTCCCTCAACATTACCAATGAAATTTGATATATGTGAATCCATCAGCGGGTAGCTTTCTAAAACCAGTTCATTTCCTTTTGATTTTTCTTCGCCTATACTTAATAAACCAACCCGCGGATTCTTAATACCATAGATATGACTGATAAATATACTACCCATCAATGCAAACTGTAACAGATGAATTGGTTTACAATCCACATTCGCCCCAACATCGATCATCAAAACCACCCCACCCTCAGTAGGAAAGAACGAACCAAGCGCAGGTCTCTGAACACCGGGAATTCTTCCCAGTATAAAGAGGCTCCCTACCATTTGTGCTCCGGTACTTCCGGCACTAACCACCCCATCAACCTCGCCATCCTTATGAAGTTGTAATCCCCTCATTAAAGATGAGTCGAGTTTGTTCTTTAGAGCAAAGGTTGGTTGATCAGACATTTCCACAATCTGGGTGGTATGATGGAGTTGAACATTGCGGGGATTATAAAAATGGTGTTTTGCTAGTTCTTCTTCAAGAATTTTTTGATCACCCAAAAGAACAAGCTGATGCTTTCCCCTCAATTCTTTGTCATACAAAAGCGCCCCCTCAATAACTGATCGGGGGGCTAAATCTCCACCCATTGCATCTATGGCAATACGCATCTATTGGCCTGATTATTAGGATTCAGTTGGGGTGAAAACCTTTTGACCTTTATAATATCCACAACTTCTACACGCCCGGTGTGGCTGCTTTGGCTCCCCACAATTGGGACAGGTCGTCAAAGCATTTGATATCAGACCAGCCATCCAATTAGCCCTGCGATGATCTCTTTTCGACTTTGAAATTTTTCTTTTCGGATTTGCCATATCTATTTAACTCCTCTACCAATCTTTCTAGAAGTAATTATTTCTTTAATTTTCTCAATTCTTCCCATCGTGGATCCACTAGATCACGGTGGCATACACATGATTCATTATTTAAGTCCGCTCCACATTCAGGACAAATACCTTTACACTCCTCTTTACAAAGTAATTTCATCGGTACTGATAATATTAACAACTCTTCGATATTGTAAGTTAGATCAATCTCCTTCTGATCAGGAGACAGTATAATAACCTCTTCCTCTTCTGTTTCTATTTTATCATGGCCTATGTGAAATAAAAAATTCGAAATTTCTTCAATATCACTATTAAACTCGACTAAGCACCGATCACACTGATATTTCGCTCTTGTTTTTAAATTAATGGAACAGGAGATATTCTTTCCAAATTTGTCTAAATCAACTGATACATTTATATCATTGGGGAATAATTCTTCTCGATAAAAATGCAGAGTACCCCCCTTGATGACTTCCTCAAAATGATGATTGCCATCTTCCAAATGTAACAATGGAATTTTCATAATTAAATATTTAATTTATTAGTAAATATATAGTTAGTCAAGTGCTTTATTTTATTACAATAGATCATTATATCAACTGAATTCAGGAAGGTTCCTGTAAAACAAACTCAAACAGTTCCACAAAAGATTGTCATCGAAAAGAAGAAGATATCATCAATCAGGGAATCTGAAAAATTGATCTGAAAAGAGATTTATTTTACCTTGCAGATTTGTTTAACCTTTATTGGTATGTCATTACATATATGGAGGTGAAATCAGATAAAATCAATTTCTATTTTTCAGTTGCAACTAAATATACTTTACCAGAATATTGAGTCATTCACTTCAGCTATAATATAACAAAATAAATATTACATTTTATACTTTACGTTTTATCATTTTCATGCTTCGCATTGCCATAAATAGTATTTGATATAAATTACCTTTTGTATAGATAACCTGGTCAAAGCGAAAGAATCTCCCCCCTAAACCCATTTTTACGTAGGCTATGGACGGTTCCATCCCACCTAGCATATCCATAATTTTATAACCTTTTCCCTGGTAAAGATTCATCAATCTCCAGTATAAATAAAGCTCAGTATTATCATACTTTTTGTCCGAAATTCTTCCGGCAAACAAAGTATATACCGTTGGAAAATCTTCTATGACCAACAAAACAGCCGTAACCTCATCTCCCTTTCTTACTTGATAGCACTTTCCAATTCCTGCTTCCAGGATCTCTGAAGAAAAGGAGACAAAATTTTTTCTATCAATTGGTGAAATAAGTTGATGATGAAAGTAACTATTATTGTATAATTCATAGATTTTTTCCACATCCTTGGTAAGACTTATATCACATTCATCTTCTTCAACTTTCAGAATGTTCCTTTTCTGATTTCTCCTCAGATTTTCTATCAATGGTTTATGTGTTAAATCTATTCGTACATTATATACTGGTTCAAACCTCCAATTATTTAAAATCAAACTTCGGCAATCCCACAGACTGGATGGAACATATAGTTGCGCAAATACAAATTCTGATTCGATATACTGACGCAATGAATTGAGAATTTGACCTTGCTTTTCCGCAATTTTATAATCCGGTTTTAAAATCGAAAAATCTGAAATAATGAATCCGTTATAAGGGACATAAAATGGTGAGGTTGTGTAGGATATCCCAAACTTTTTCCGGGGTAATAATACAGCTCCACCTACTATCTGATCGCCAAATTTTGCTATAGGGATAACAAAATTTCGTTGAAAAGATTTTGCTACAATATGAAGAAAAGATGAGGTTTGAAAAATGGAACCGTAACGAGTGCTTTTCACAAAAATATCCCACAAGTGCAACTGCGATGGTTCCAGGATATCTATTTTTAGATTTTTTTTTCCCACTACTCGATTTTCAATTTTGGGCGAGTTTAACCATTATGGCTTTCTGTACATGAAGCCTGTTTTCGGCTTCATCAAAAACAATAGAATGTGGTCCATCGAGTACATCATCTGTAATTTCATCACCTCGGTGGGCTGGAAGACAATGCATAACTCTCACATTACTTTTTGCTAAGATAATAAGGTCCTTATTTATTTGATAGGGTCGGAATATTTTTTTTCGTTTTTGTGCTTCTGCCTCTTGGCCCATGCTGGCCCAGACATCAGTATATATGATATCAGAGTTTTTCACTGCTATTTGGGGATCATTTACAATTTCTATTTTACTCAAACCTGCTTTTTTTGCATTCTTAAAAGTATTGAGATCAGGTTCATAATTTCTAGGTGTGCAAATAACCAATTCAATCGGTATCCGCGAGGCAAAATTGATCCAGGAATTAGCTACGTTATTTCCATCTCCAATATAGCTTATTTTAACTTTTTCAATTTTATCGAGATGTTCCAGAATCGTGAAGGCATCCGCCATTATCTGACAAGGATGGTTGTAATCGGTTAAACCGTTTATGACAGGAATTGAAGCATAAGCGGCTAATTCTTGGATTTCAGAGTGGTCGAACAAACGTGCCATAATCAAATCATTATACCTGGATAATACCAGGGCAACATCTTTCACCGCTTCTCTTTTACCCATACCAACATCTCCAGGTGCTAAATATATTGCCATTCCCCCAAGTTGAAATATCCCGGTTTCAAAAGAGATACGGGTTCTAGCAGAAGGCTTGGCAAAAAGCATTGCCAGGCTGTAACCATCTAATATATGATGCTTCTCTCTGTTTTTTGTTTTCTTTTTAAGATCACGGGCAAGGTCAAAAATTTCAAAAATCTCTTTACTGGTAATATCAGCAATAGAAAGAAAATCTTTTTTCAATTTCACCTCCTGATAAAGATGCAACTATCATATCCATTTACAGAATGAATTTTCTTAGATCTTCATCCTCAATAATATCCTTCAGTATATTCTTTACAAAATTTTTGTTAATAATAATCTTTTTTTCAGGAATATCCGGGGCTTCGAACAATATATTTTCCAGCAATTTACTCATGATGGTATGAAGTCTACGTGCACCAATATTTTCCGCTTTGGAATTTACAAAACTGGCTGTTTCAGCAATTTCTTCAATAGCGTCACTAGAAAATTCAAGGGTAACACCTTCGGTTAACAACAATTCGGTATACTGCTTAATTAAGGCATTTTCTGGTTCGGTCAGAATTCGAATGAAATCTGCTGTATTCAGACTATTTAATTCAACCCGGATGGGGAACCTGCCCTGTAACTCAGGAATGAGATCAGATGGTTTGGCAATATGAAATGCACCAGAAGCAATAAATAATATATGATCTGTTTTTACCATGCCATATTTCGTTACAACTGTAGTCCCCTCCACTACTGGCAGCAGATCTCTTTGTACCCCCTCTCGACTGACATCCGGTCCAGATCCCCCACCGCCTTTCGTTCCGGTAATTTTATCAATCTCATCTAAAAAAATAATACCAGAGTTCTCAACTCGTTTGATAGCTTCCCGGATAACGGCATCCATATCAATTAATTTTTGAGCTTCTTCCTGTGTTAAAATAACCAGAGCCTCTTTTATTTTGACTTTTCTTTTTTTAGTTCTTTTTGGCATGAGGTTGCCAAACATCTCTCGAATATTCAGCCCTAATTCTTCGATACCAACTGGAGAAAAAACCTGCATCATGGGCATAGACTCTGATGTCATATCTAATTCAATTTCCCTCTCATCCAGTTCACCGGACAGGAGTTTTTCCCGAAAACGTTCTCTGGTATTATCTGTTCTTTCGGAAGGGGATTCAGCTGGGATTGCCTGAGAACCCAATCCTGGCTGATGAGGAGCGGGCGGCTTCGGTTTAGGGATTAGAATATCTAAAAGTTTTTCTATTGCCGATTCTCTGGCCTTTTTTTGCACAGATTGGGTTTTCTCTTGACGAACCATGTTGACCCCAATATCAACCAGATCTCGTATCATACTCTCTACATCACGACCAACATATCCGACTTCGGTAAATTTAGATGCTTCAACCTTTGCAAAAGGCGCTTGGGAAAGTTTTGCTAACCTTCTACTAATTTCAGTTTTCCCTACTCCTGTAGGTCCAATCAGAATAATATTATTTGGCATAATCTCTTCTCTTAGATCAGATGATACCTGCTGGCGTCTCCAGCGATTCCGCAAGGCAATCGCAACCATTCGTTTCGCATCATTTTGTCCGATAATATATTTATCCAGCTCTTTTACAATCTGTTTTGGGATTAATTCTTGTTGCTTCATGTAAAATTGATCCTTCAAATTATTCAATTGTTTCAATATTAATTTTATGATTCGTATAAATACAAATATCAGCCGCAATATTCATGGCTGTTTCAACAATTTCTTTGGCATTCATTTCTGAATGTTGCATTAATGCTCGTGCTGCTGCCAGGGCAAAAGATCCGCCTGAACCAATGGCAACTATTTTGTCATCCGGCTCAACTACATCTCCATTCCCTGATACGATCAGGGCTGTTTTACTATCAACAACCGCCAACATCGCTTCAAGTCTTCTCAAAAACTTATCCATACGCCATTCCTTGGCCATCTCAACCGCGGCTCTCGTCAAATTCCCATTATATTGATGAAGCTTCTCCTCAAATTTCTCAAAAAGTGTAAATGCATCGGCAGATGCCCCGGCAAATCCAGCCAATACTTTACCATCAAACAAACGCCTGATTTTCAAACTGCCATGTTTAATGATAGTATTATTTAAGGTCACCTGTCCATCACCAGCTAATGCTGCCTGATTTTTATGAAGAACTCCCAGTATGGTTGTACTTCTTATGGAAGTTTTTTTCTTCATCATCTTATTTCCTCACTTTTCTTTCAAACACAAATTTATACATTTTAATAATTGATACCAAATAGTGCCTGAAAATATATGATATATGTTCTAAAATTTAAATTGTATGTATTTTATCCGATCAATAAAAAGCCCTGAAAGAGCATCTTCCAGGGCCGACTAAAATATTTTTGATTTATACTAATTATATTCGTCGCCTTAATCTGGCTATCGGTATATCTAACTGCTCCCTGTACTTAGCAACCGTTCGTCTTGCGATTGGGATACCCTTGTCGTTTAAAATTTCAGTCAGTTTATCATCACTATATGGCTTATTTGAATCTTCCGCATCGATAATATCTTTCAGTTGCTCTTTGATTCTTAAAGTAGAGAGATCTTCACCGGTTACTGTACGCATTCCTTCATTAAAGAAAAACTTCAGTTCGAAAACGCCATAATCTGTTTGCACATATTTACCATTTACTACCCGACTAACGGTCGAAATATCCATTTCAATAATGTCGGCCACGTCTTTCATAATCATTGGTTTAATATTTTCTGGTCCGTCTTCAAAAAACTCTCTTTGAAGCTCAACAATAGCATTCATTGTCTTCAACATCGTGACGCGACGTTGCTGAAGTGCATTCAAGAACCAGCGAGCACTATCAACTTTCTTCTTTAGAAAATTTTTAACATCTTTATCAAGCTTTTTAGACTGACGTATAAGTCTTTTGTAATGAGGGCTAATCTGTAATCCGGGAGTATTCCACTCATTCAGAGAGACAAGAAGTTCGTCATCAACTTTTTCAATAGTAAAATCTGGAATAATATAATTTTGTTGAACTGCCCAGTAACCTTCTCCTGGTTTTGGATTCAGTTTATTGATTATTTCGTTAGCCTGCTTTATTTCTCCAATAGATACTTCCAGTAAGTCAGCTACTTTTTCATACCTTTTATTTACAAAATCATTAAATCCTTGTCGTATTATTTGCAAGGCAAGATCTTTTAGCCCATTAACTTCAAGATTTTCTAACTGAACAATTAAACACTCCTGAAGATTTCTAGCGGCAATACCTATCGGATCAAATCGCTGTATCTGTTTTAAGACTTTTTCTACTTCCTCTGATTTGCTTTCAAAAATAGCTGCGATCGATTCGATGGTTACTTCAGAATCTAAATAACCATCCTCTCGAAGATTGTAAATAATATATTCACCAATCCGGAAATCTTTTTCACTTAAATTGAGCATATGAAGCTGTTCTAGCAAATATTCTGACACAGTTCGGTGATACATCTCCGGTTGCTCAAATTCGTCTTCCTTTCTATCTCGAGGTAATCTAAACTCATAATTATCCTCATCATTAACCATTTCTTCCCAATTGATTTCCTCGTCCAATTCTTCAAATTTTTCTTCTTCTTCCGTTTTGTTATTTTCTTCTAACTGCTCAAATTCTTCCTGAATTTCATCAATCTCCGTCTGGTTTTCATCCATAACTTCATCATCTTCTTGAACTTCTTCTAGTTCTGCGGTTTCTTCCAATACCGGATTCAGCTCCAATTCCGTTTTAATTTTTTGTTCAAGACTCATGGTCGGGATCTGGAGTAACGTAGAAAGCAGAATCTGCTGTGGGGTAAGCGTTTGAATCTGCTGTAATTGTTGACTTATCTTAACCATATACGATCAATATTATCTTTATTTGCCTTTTTGGCATAATTTATGTATTGAAAATTACAGAATGGTTAAAAACTTGTCAAGATCTTTTTAAACCATAATAATAATTAAGAAAAATCATTCCTTTATTTAGAATTTTTTCAGTCAGTATGTAAATTAAATAATTTTATACAATGTTTTACCTGACAAATAGCAATGTTTCCTGTCTTGTTTCTATTCTAATAACAAAATTTTTTTGAGTTTTTATAAAATTTTTCTTAAGAATGACCGCCGGTGTATGGGACACACCCCATATTTTCGAAGCATTTTAATATGATAAGCTGTACCATAACCTTTATGCCTATTAAATCCATATTGTGGGAATTCTTCATGGAAGGCAAGCATTAACTGATCACGAGAGACTTTCGCAATGATGGAAGCTGCTGCAATGGTGAAAGATAGATTATCCCCATTTATGAATGCTTCCTGAAGGAATAATTTTTCAGGGAGTTCATAACCATCAAATAAAAGATATCCCGGTTTGAGTTTCAGACTTCCAATTGCCTTTCTCATTGCTTTGAAAGTGGCTTTTCTTATGTTGAATTTATCAATTTCATAAGAATGGACAACTCCAATCGCATAGCTGATGGCATTTTTGATCAACAAGTCATGGAGTAATATTCTTTTTTTCGGGGTCAGTTTCTTTGAATCTTTAACTTCTTTTTCATAAAAATTTTGGGGCAAAATGATAGCGGCAGCAACTACCGGTCCGGCTAAAGGTCCACAACCAGCCTCATCAATTCCAGCAATATGATTTATGCCCCTCGCCCATATCATATTTTCTATTCGCAGATTGTCAGGGACATACTGCTCTGAATTGTCTCTGAGAATTGAGGGCATTCATAAGCTCCATAAGTAGGAAATTTTAAAATATATAATACGGTTCGAGCTACGGTAATTCTCTCTCCCCCTTTTATCCCACTCCTCTGTATATGCAAAATAGAAGGTGCTTCCGAGACTGAAACGCCAGCCAAAGAGAAAGTTTGCACTCATCCTATCCCAAACTTCATATACTAGCTTATCATTTTTCACAACCAGCTCTTCTCCCGCGTTTGTAATCTGGAAGAATAATCTGGAAAATAACTTCTGGCTGAACAGATATCTGGCCCTCAAGTTGAATATATGAACATCAGACTGCCCCACCAGTGAATCTGGCATAAATTTATTGTCCTTATCAAGAAATTTACGTGTTTGATATCCCAATTCAAAATAGGCATTTGAGGCCGGTTTCAATTTCAGGTAACCCTCTACTCCTCTGTTCAAACCGATAGTATGATTTTGAAAATAATACTGTTTATCAAAGCTACCTTTTACTCGAAACGCAATTGGTTTGCCAAGATCAGTTTCTAGTTCAATGAAAGTTTCGGTCCCCCAGAAGGTTAGTTGTGGTGCAGACTTAAACCCAAATAAAGATGAAAATTTGTCCGATTCGACATCTTGATATGGTGTCAATCCAAATCTTAACTTGGACTGATCGGGAAATTCGAGCCAGGCAATTGACTTTACCCCGATTGCTGTCTTATTTTCGTCAGAATCATCAATCAGACTAGGCTGCACACTTATACCCCAGCTTCTTAAAAACCGATAGTTTACCAATGGATGTATATCTGCATAAATACCTATTTGAGTGCTTCCTTTATCACTAATTTTTGGAAAATATCCGGTGTAATCAATGTTGAATTCTGGTGAATAGGATAATGCCCAGGCATCAAATCGCAAAAGTCTTCCATAAAACCCACCCTGAGCCAATAAACCCCAGCCTTCTTGAGAATCTATCCCATATGAATTGAAAGAATATACACCCTGACCACTAAAATAGCTCTGCCCCAGATAGATGGAATAATCAAAATCGAAAGCATGACTGTAGGCACGGTTCTGCCCCCCAATATTGGTGGTTCGGTTAACGTACATCGCTCCAATATTTGAACTTGATAAGACATCCCGCTGGATACGGATAATAGAAAATAATTCATCTGTAGGTGAAGTATTAGGATCACCCAGTCCAAAATTTTCCCAGCCACCAGTGAAAGCCCCTAAAATACCGATGGAGTGTCCACCAATTTTACCAGTTACCTTAGCACCGGTCTTCAAATCACTTTCAATACCAATCCTCCTGCTATAAAAAAGCTGATAAAATGGTGTCTGGAATAAATTGGTATTTTCTAAAAAGAAGGGACGTTTTTCTTCAAGCTGAATTTCATACCTTTTATCAAGATTTATTTGTTCTTCATCAATTTCAACTTGTCCAAAATCCGGATTTATAGTCCAATCCAAAGTTAAATCGGAAGTCACCCCATATTTCAGATCTAATCCAAGCTCAAAATCAGTTTTGTTACGAACCGTATCTGAGGTAATATTTCTATTTGTTACATAGGGCAGCAGGTTTAAATTATGGCCACTCTCAATATTTTTCATACCAATCAGTACACCACCCTTATCCAGCCTATATATCTGGTAATCCTGATTAACAAGTGACCAATAGCTTATTTCACGACTTTTTTTTTGCATCCGCCAGACATTAAATCCCCATATTTGAAAACTCAATTCATCGGTAAATCGTAACGATTTATAAGGGATAGAAAATTCCGCTACCCATCCATAATTATTAATTCTAGCTGCCACTTTAAATATAGTATCCCAGGTAAAATCTATATTTGTACCGTTTTCACTAATCAAAGCATCACGTTCAACTCCGGTGGGATTGGTGGAGAAGAAAAAAGCTTTGCGATGATCGTTATAGGTATCTAAATAAAAATTAATATTGTCATCCGGTTCGAATGATTGATCACGGTCTAACAAGCGGGCAGGAATCGATGCAGGATCATTATCTAACATCACAAAGAGAAAATAGATATGGGTATTATCATACAGAATATAAAATCGAGTATCGTTTGCGACAACTTCGCCCTGTTCTGGTTCACGTTGAATAAATCCATTATAACTAGGTGCATTTAACCAGACCTTATCAACCTTACCATCAATTCGTGGCGGTTTTAAAGTAAATACAGCAATTGCTCTATTTTCAGGTAAATGTAATTGCCCTACACAAGGACGAAGTGTGGTGAATAAAAACAAAAAGAAGAAATGAAGAGATAAATTTTGAATTCTCACATTCCCAAAGGCCACCATTTTACTCTGTATATTAGATTGATCTCAATAATTTGATAAAAATCGGGGAAACTAATCTAAATGTAAAACAAATCTTCAGATTTACGCTACATTTTAAATTAAAGAGTATTATCTAAACCTGGAATGATAAGATGTAGTGCGATTTCTATATCCTAACAACTTGTTAATCCACTATGTAAAAAACAGTTTCATCTTTATGGCTCGGAACAGCTATGGAAAAACCCACATTTTTCGCAGATAAGTTCACATTTTCTCACAATCAATTTATGACCGCAATTATCACAAATTTCCCAATAATCATTTTTACAAAAATCTTTTTTTTCTATGTGAAGGAACAAATCAATCTCACTCTGATCTTTATTGATCTGCCTTTTTCTCTTCATCATATTAATTTAATCTGTTGTGTTGGTATTTATAAATAATGATGAATTATATCACACTCTGATCCACAAGGGCGGTACAGTATCATCATTTTTGTTAATAATACTTAGGTATTACTTATTTTGGACCTTATTTACTAAACGGATTATAATAGTTTTTTACTTATTAAAAAGGCATATTTATCTTTACCTAAACAAGATTCATAAAAAAAGGTGAAAGCAAATTAATGCAAAAATAGATCCACTAATTGTATTGAAGAAATTTACCATATCATTATTTACCCAGTGAACACCTGATATAATCATGGTATTATTTGATTCACAATGCCATTTTTTCTCTGTTATTTTATTACAAATATCACACTTATATTGAACCTGCAATGTAGCACCCAATAAGCTATCAAATAGGCTACCAAGAAGACCACTCAAGGTAATAATAATTAGCAATTTAAATCGATTCTGTTCCACAAACCATACGCCACTCATTGCCAGTACAAAAGCACCTGTTATTGCCCCTGCTGTTCCAGCCAGAGTAATACCCCCAGAAGTACCTGGAGGGACTTGTTTAAAATTGGAAATTAATCTGGGTTCCTGTCCTTTCATCATACCAATTTCCGTGGCCCAGGTATCTGCGGTTGCCGCAGCCAGAGCACCAAGATAAAGAAGATAGAAAGTAAGAGAAGGATAGAAAGTATAGAAAATTATCAAAATACCTGCAATTCCACCATTTGCCAGTACCTGTAAATGATCTCTTTGACTTCCTTTTTCAAATATTTTTTCACTTTCGGATTTCCCAAATTTTGAAAGCGAACTCGATAATATGAAAAAAGTGAGAATTGGTAAGGTCCAAGCCCAGCCCCCGAATCCAAAAATAAAAGTCGCTAATATAAAGGTTATAACCGCACCACTAGCAGTTAAAAATTTCACCTTGTATGAAAAATATGCAAAGACAATTCCAAAAAACATACCCAAAAAAAATTGTAAAATTGAAGCGTTATCTCCCTTCATTAAAAAAAAGAGAATGATTGCGCTAACAAGTGGCACGCTTAGATTGTCATTTCCTTTATCACCTAAAGCTTCCGCGGCTGTAGCCACTAAACCTGTTAAAACTGAAATCAACAATAATATCCCAAGAGAAGGATGTATTACTACTAAATAGGAGGGATATAATAAGAATGTAATATAGATTATCAATGTACTCACAAGTAACATAACGATAGAACCTTCGATGCTCTTTCTATCATGAATGAGAATGTAATGATGCACATTTTTAAATGAACGACCAGCAATAGCAGCAGCCGCATCTCCAATGGCCATTACTAACATAGCGGCAACAATGATAATTTTAAATCCATCCCAGAAAATGAGGATTAATATTAAAAATGATACAGCATAATAAACAGTACCAAAATTGTTTCTATCAATATGAATTCCGGGAAGGAGATTATTTCGCAGAGCAATATAATTAAAAAGAGAAAAAAATGCTGCTATACAAACTAAAGGCATTGAGGTTTCAAACAACAGCGGTGTCAATAATAGAAGAAATCCAACACCAATATGCACTATCTTACGCGTAACTTCTTGTGGCCAGTTAAATCTTTTCCTTATTATCTCAGAAATAACTATCAATATAATTATCACTAAAGTTAATAATAAAAGATATAACCAATCCTTCACGGAAGGGATTTGAAAGATATGGAAGAAAGCCATGAACTTAACCAGTAACAATATTTACAATTTTCTCTGGAACAACAACGATCTTGCGGATTGTTTTACCCTTGACTAAATCTGGAATACGACCGGTCTGCAAAGCAGTTTTTTCTATTTCTTCAGTATTTAGGTTTTTAGAAACCTCCATTTGAGCGCGAACTTTGCCATTTATCAGAATCCCGTATTTCACACTCTCAGCTTCAAGTGCTAAGGTATCGTAGATCGGCCAATTCTGTTGAAATATACTGAATTGGTGACCTGTTCTCTCCCATAACTCTTCGGCCAGATGAGGAGCAAAAGGTGCTAGTAGTAAATTGAGATTTTTCATTACTTGCTTTAAAAGTGAGGCATTAATATGCTCTTGTGATTTTTCACCGGTATAACGATACATCCCATTTACTAATTCCATACATCGACTGATAGCGGTATTAAAATGGAACCTATTTGTATCAATGGTTGCACCTCTGATAGAATTGTGCATGATTTTGTATAATTCTTTCTCTTCTTTCGTTAATTCTTCCTTACTTTCCTTTCTTTGAAATACCCAATCATAACTCTGAAAAAATCTCCAAACACGATTTAAAAACCTGTCCAGCGATGCTATTCCTTCATCACTCCACGCTCCTCCTTTTTCAAACTCAAATCCAAATAAGAGGTAACAGCGCAGGGCATCCGAACCATATTTCAGCAGATGCTCTTCAGGATTCACAACATTCCCTTTTGATTTACTCATTCGAAATCCATCGGGTCCTAAAATCACCCCTTGATGTCTTAAAGCATAAAATGGTTCATCAAATGCAATATAATTTAGATCTTGAAGAACCATTGTGATAAACCTGGCATATAGTAAATGCATGGTGGCATGCTCAGCTCCCCCGACATACATGTCAACCGGACACCACCTGTTAGCCAGATTGGTATCAAAGGATTTATCTTTTTTTTCGGGCGAAAGATATCTTAAAAAATACCAAGAAGAATCAACAAAAGTATCCATGGTATCTACTTCTCTTTGTGCAGGGCTATCACATTTTGGACATCGGGTATTTTTAAACTCGTCATGATATTTCAAAGGAGACTCTCCAGTCGGTCGGAAATCCACATCATAGGGTAATATTACCGGTAGCTGATCCTCAGGAAGTGGAACTTCACCACATCTCTCACAATAGACTATAGGTATTGGGGCTCCCCAATACCGTTGTCGCGATATTAACCAATCTCTTAATTTATAATTCACTTTCCTGCTGCCAATGCCCTTAGATTCCAACCAATCTGCGATTTTTTCAATTCCCTCTTCTGATGCTAAACCGCTAAAAGGGCCTGAATTGATCATGAAGCCCGGATCTACATACGCCTCACTCAAAACTTCACTTTCATTCGAACCGGGTTTAAGTATCACTTTTTTTATTGGAAGATTAAAAATGTTGGCAAATTCGAAGTCTCTTTCATCATGACCCGGCACAGCCATTACTGCACCGGTTCCATAACTCATAAGTACATAGTCAGCGATCCAGACAGGAATTTTTTCTTGATTAACCGGATTTATGGCATAGGCCCCGGTAAATACGCCGGTTTTCTCTCGGATTGTGGAAGTTCTTTCTATTTCGCTTTCCCTGATGGATTTTTCAACATAGTCGTTGATCCTGGCTCTCTGGGCATGTGAGGTGATTTTATCGACTAAAGGATGTTCGGGAGCTAATACCATGTAAGTTACTCCGAAAAGAGTATCAGGGCGAGTAGTGAAAACTCTGAAAGAGTGCCCTGATTTGTCATCTAAGCGGAATTCTATTTCAACCCCAGTACTTTTTCCTATCCAGTTTTTCTGCATGAGAATTGTTCGCTCAGGCCAGTCTATTTTTTCGAATCCCTTCAATAATCTATCAGAATAGTCGGTAATTTTAAAGAACCACTGGGTAAGATTTTTCTTGGTAACTACGGAACCACATCGTTCGCATTTCTCATTACTAACTACCTGCTCATTTGCCAGTACTGTATTACAAGAAGGGCACCAATTAACCGGGGCCTTTGCGCGATACGCCAGTCCTGAATTATATAATTGAAGAAATATCCATTGGGTCCATTTATAGTACTCGGGTAGGCTGGTATTGATTTCTTTACTCCAATCATACATTGCCCCAATTGCTTTGAGTTGTTCCCTGATAAACGATATATTTTCTTCAGTTATATCCTGAGGATGTCCATTTGTTTTGATAGCAAAATTTTCGGCTGGCAAACCAAAGGCGTCATATCCAATAGGTTCAAATATATTCTTTCCCTTCATGTGTTGAAACCGGGCCCAACTATCGGCAGCACAGTAATTGAACCAATGTCCCATATGAAGTTTATCTGAGGAAGGATAAATAAACATCACCAGGGTATAACATTTATTTTCAGTTCTGGATAGATCTGTTTTATAAATTTTTGTTTCATCCCATTTTTTTTGAAATTTCTTTTCAATTTTTCTGAAGGGATATGCCATATATTCTCCAGCGATGATAATATGAGCTAATAATATGAGCCCACTGGACATCCAGTGGGCTGGTCTTGTCGGGGCGGGGAGATTTGAACTCCCGGCCTCTTGGTCCCGAACCAAGCGCGCTAACCAGACTGCGCTACGCCCCGTTTTCAAAAAAAATATAGATAAAAGCTTATGTTAATTCAAGAAAAAACAAAAAATAAAGTAGCTTGATTTTATTTATCAAATAAATCTTCTTAACTATATACCCATAAATAATTCTTTTGGAAATTTAAAAAATTATTCTGGTGAAATTTAAAAAATTAATTTATGGTTTATATTCACTGGGCATTTTGTAAATTTCTTAAGAACGACATATAGATCGCAAATTTATATAATTCTGTCTCGCTCTAATTTCTTATAAAAGAAATTCTATTTTTAATACAATTCATGATCCTCTTCAGGTAAACATATGAAGCTCAAATTACACTGGCAAATTCTTATTGGTTTAATTTTAGGCATTTTGATCGGCCTTACTTCCAGATTGTTTAATTTTCATATATTTGTTATTGAGTATATTTCCATTCTTGGTACTATCTTTTTAAGAGGGCTTCGAATGGTTATCGTTCCTCTCATTTTCTCCAGTATTATTTCCGGCGTTACCAGCATAAGCTCTGCCGAAAGTTTCGGTAGATTAAGTTTTAAAACCATTCTTTATTATATCTCTACCAGCCTTTTAGCTATATTGACCGGCTTATTCTTAGTAAATATGATAAAACCTGGAATTAAGCCTGGTTTGAAAGATTTACTGGGTTTAGAAAAAATGCCCGAAGAATTAACAGCCAATGTCGAAAAACTGGGTGATACGTTATTGGGAATCATTCCAACCAATCCGCTAGCCTCAATGGTGAGAGGAGATATGTTACCCATTATTTTCTTCTCCTTACTTTTTGGTTTTTTTATTACCCGTGCCCCTGAACCATATCGGAAAGACCTGACAAATTTTTTCCAGGGAATTTTCGAGGTAATGATGCGTTTGACGCAATTTATTATCAGATTTACACCTATTGGTGTTTTTGCTTTAATGGCAAAAATTATTGCTCAAACAGGATCTGAAGTTTTTGGACCATTAGCGAATTATATGCTTGTTGTTATGAGTGGACTGGTTTTTCATGCTTTTATAACCCTTCCAATATTGTTATGGTTGATTGGTCGAATCAATCCAGTATATCATTTTAGAGCAATGTCCAGTGCCTTAATGACAGCCTTCTCCACTGCTTCTTCCTCCGCTACACTGCCACTTACCATAGATGCAATGGAAAACAATGCTGGAATTTCTAACAAAATTACCAGTTTTGTATTGCCCCTGGGTGCTACAATCAATATGGACGGTACAGCACTCTATGAATGCGTTGCTGCTATTTTTATTGCCCAGGTATACGGAATAGAACTTTCCATATTTCAGCAATTTATTGTTGTGCTAAC
>SMTZ1_10002739_pt1 | contig 22756 bp, 14 predicted proteins | sample DeeMarSWOR136_30_FD_25667 | JGI IMG/M metagenome (IMG submission 25667) | reverse complement strand
GCTGAAATGATCTCTGTGATCTCTTTTTTCAGCATGGCTTACACCTCCGCAACGCCTCTGCCATCAGGACGGCTCCTTCAATGGAAGGCGATACGGGTACTCGATTGAGTTCGAATCCCTCAATGAGCATGCGGTATTTCTCGACATGGGGGACGTACGCTGCGAGGGGCTTCCCTTCCCTGCGATACACCTGACTCAATCTGGCTCCGAGATCGGATGTCGTGCCCGGCAAATAGGGCAGGAGAAGCAGAAGAATGCAATCAATGTCCGGTGCCCTGCTCAAAGCAATCGTAGCGACAACAAAATCGTCATCCACGGCGCTCCCGGTGAGATCAATGGGGTTCCCGCAAGATGCGATTGCCTGGACGCTCGCCGACAATTTATCTCGCATTTCCTTTTGCACTGGCTCCGGCAAATTTGGAACCGTGAGACCATGAGAAGAACAGACGTCTACCGCCAGAGCACCATGGCCGCCACTGCCCGTGATAACGCCGATCCTCCCCTCGATCGAACCCCTATAACAGCTCAGCGACTCACAGAAAGAGACCAACTCGAATTCATTCTTGGCTTCAACCACGCCATACTGAGAGAGCACTTCGGAAAAAACCTTATAATCGCCTCCGAGGGAGGCGGTATGACTCGATATGGCTCTGTTTCCCCCAGGGCTTTTCCCGGCCTTTAAGACAATAACCGGTTTTGGTGACCTGCCTGCCGCTGTGACAAAATTGCGGCCCTCATTCCTTTCGAACCCTTCAATATAGAAGGCAATCACTTTCGTGTGAGGATCATCAATAAGGTAGCGGAGCAGGTCCAACTCCCTGATCAAGGCCTTATTCCCGATACTGATGGCCAGAGAAACCCCGACTCCTTCCCCGGCGAATTTCACCATCTGGTCAACCAGTATTCCCCCGCTCTGACTCACCATAGCAACCCCACCGGGGTCCGGTCGAACCATGCGCTCGCTGGGGAGAAAAAACGTATCTACAATCCCAGCCGCATAAACACCGAGACAATTGGGTCCAATAAATGGAAAATCCGCCTCCTGCGCCATGGCGACGATGCGATCCTGCAAATCCTTGCAGCCGCTCTCTGCAAATCCCCCTGAAATGACGGCTGCACCCCCAACCCCTGCCTCGATGCATTCCGCCAATACGCCTGGAACATGCTCCGCCCTCACAGCGATCACAGCCAAGTCGACCTTTTCCGGAATTTCCTTGACATGGCTGTAGATTCTTTCCCCTTGCAGGTCTCCCCCGCGAGGATTCACCGGGAAGACTTTTACTGGGCAACGGAGATTGTTTTTGTTGTAGATCACATTGGCGGGATGACGGTCATTGGTCGACGAAAAACCAATGACAGCCATGCTCTTCGGCTCAAATAAGGCCTTGAGGTTCATCATGTCCTCCCTCGCCATCCTCTCTTTGTCATTGTAAGATTTCTCCCCCCGCTTTCGCAGGGGTCGAAATGACCGTATTGCCACAGTATTTAGGAAACGCTCTAGCCTGACGGCATCTTAAGGTAGGTCTTCTGGCAAAGAGCCCTGAAACGGTTAACCCATTCGTCAGCGTCCCTCTCACCGCTGTCCGCTTTTCTTCGCTGATCAGGGTATACGGTATGAAGTAAGTCATAGCAGACATTTTGCACTGTCCAGATATTGACCTGAAAGGGCACCTCGCTCAAGAGGGTTAAAGCGGAATCCAGTGTTTCAACGCGAGCCATATCAAGAGGGCTTTCAGACAGACCTTCAGCCATTCTTTCAAGATTCTTTCTGAGGGCAAACTCGAGGCCGTCCCCTTTCACTGTCATGCCTGCCATCTTGGCTGCCTCGAGGAGCTGGCGAATGTGTTCCGGATCGATCCTTTCTTCTTGAAAAGCTCGGAGCAAGTCTGCATGCAGCACAAACTCGGTGGCGAATTGTAGGGCCCGTGGGATTGGGCTCCCTGACTCGGTGAGGAACCGAATTATGGGGACATGGTCTTCATAAAGGTCACGATAAACAGCCTCCGCATTGGACAGTATCGATTCGAGGATGAGATCCAAAATTTCACTCTGCTCGTTACGAAACAATGATTTCAGAGAATAGATTTCTTTTTCAAAATGCTTGTCGAGGAGACGAATGGTTTCAGGAAAGTCCGCAGCATCGAAGGCTCCTGAGATCTGCTTGACCATCGACTGGTACGTCTCTGCAGTCTCAAATTTGCGGACGCCGCAGGTCATATTGTGGTCTCCCAGATGGAGAACGGCGAAACATATCACGGACCATTCGGTGGTGATCTCGGTAGCGAGAGTCGCCTTGCCCACGGCGAGCGTCGCTTTCCCGGCCCTTAGAAGTTGATAATCCTCTCTATCCACTTTGTAGCAATACACCTCAACGTGTTCGTCGTAGTCTTTGAAAAGGGAGCTCATGGCATAGTGTGCCCCCACCTTCATCAAATCTGCTTTGGCCGGCCGAATATATCTCTCATACACGGCCCGGCCGTCCTTTTCTGTGGGTATATTGCTTTTTGCTCTCTCCAAACGTTCCAAGAAAGCAGCTTCCAGATCTTCCCCGAAGCTTTCCTGAGCGAGCTGAAGAACGCGTGCGGCATATTGGATGACCTGTATGGTTTCAATTCCTGAAAGCTCGTCGAAAAACCATCCGCAGCTCGTGTACATCAACATGGCATGACGCTGGAGTTCCAGGAGTTTGAGGGCTGCACATGCCTCTTCTTCTGAAAGCGCTCTAGCCGCCCGCCGGCCCAGAAAACTCTCTCTGCTCGCAGGAGATCGGGCAAGAATGACCTCGATATAGTCGTCTCGTGCCTCCCATGGCTCTTTGAGGAATTTCTTTCCATGCGCTTCATAGGCGGGTGAGACAGCGTCGCGCAGCCAGTCCAGGGTGTCGCGGAGAAATAGGCGCCATTCCTGGTTCCATCCTGGATGTGCTCCGCTATGGCATCCACAGTTGCCTCTCCATCGCTCCACACCATGGGGGCAGCTCCAGGAGGTATTTTCAAAGATCTCCACCTCATGAGCGGGTGGGTTTTTTTCCAGGTACTCCCCGTAATTCGTGAGACGTGCCAGGTTTTTCGACTCGATAACGTTCAGGGCGTAGGCAAGCGCCATGTCTCCGAACCTGTGGTGATGGCCGTAGCTTTCCCCATCCGTAGCAATATGGACCAGTTGATTCCCAGCCCCTTTCTCGGAGAAACCTCCCATGAGCCTCTGCACAAAGGCTTCCCCACTGCTCAGGAGTCCCTCAAAAGCCACAGCCCTCGACACGGCCCCATCATAGAAAAATAGGGCAATGGTTTTACCGGAGGGAAGGCGCAGGGTGTACGCTCTTGTGGGGTCGATATGGCTTTCCTTCACGTCCTTCCAGTTCTTCTCCCCCACAGATCGAAAGCGCTTCGCTTGGTGCCGGGCCAGGATGGTGAAACGGATGCCCTTTTCTGCGAGGATCTCTAAACTTTCGAGATCTACCGCCGTCTCCGGTAGCCACATTCCCTCAGGCTTTCTTCCGAATCGGTACTCGAAATCACGTACGCCCCATTGGATCTGCGTCTCCTTGTCCCGGCGGTTGGCCAAAGGCAGGATCATGTGGTTGTAGGCCTGGGCAATAGCCGAGCCGTGTCCGGAATAGGAGGCTTGACTTTCTTTGTCTGCCTCCAAGATCGCCTCATAGACCTTCGACGCATTCTTTTCAATCCAGGCTAGAAGGGTTGGACCGAAGTTGAAATTGATCTTGGCATAATTGTTCACCATGCCCAGGATCCGACCCTGCTCATCCAGAATCCGGGATGTTGCATTCGGCGCATAGCACTCCGCTGTGATGCGCTTGTTCCAGTCGTGATAGGGGTGGGCAGACTCCTGTACTTCAATCGCCTCAAGCCACGGATTCTCGCGAGGCGGCTGATAAAAATGCCCATGAATGCAAATGTACCGGTCCGCCATTAACTGCTCCGCTGTGAACTGCTGATTATTGCTGAAAGAAGAGTTTTACTCAGATCCAAAAGAAAAAAGGAATTCATTTGCACCAGACCCACACGCCACCCTCTCATGTTGTGAACGCGAGAGCGCTGTTGTCGGTTTCCTCCAAAGGCTCCCCCAAGACACAGTGTAGGACCACGATCCATAGGGCCAACCGTCCTGCCCGTTATTATTTAAAGGTGTCAAAAATGCCTTCAAAAGATGCCTGATCGATCTTCTGTTTCACCAAGCTCATGTCCTTGATGGCTGATTCCTGTCCATTCAACGTCGACCTTTCCGCTTTGTAGATAATGCCAATGGGAATCCTTTCTCCCCATTCCTGTGCCCTCTCAAAGGCTCTCATCCTGTGCTTCGGATTATATTCGGGTTCATCATTAACCTTGTAAACCCGGCTTTTGTACCACTGGAATGTATTGACCCTATTGAATGAAACGCAGGGCTGAAGGATCTCGACAAAATTGACGAAATCGCAAGCAGCAGAGGCGTCATGGGAGGGGAAAAGGAACCCCATGGTGTGGTTTTCGAGACATAGCCCAGTTCACTCGTAGGAGACGTCTGGCCTTTTGTGAGCCCGTAGACCTGATTGTTGTGCACGAGATAGGTAATGTCAATGTTCCTTCGCATGGCGTGGATGAAGTGGTTTCCTCCTTCCGCATAGCCATCACCATCTCCTCCTTCAGCCAAAACCGTAAGCTCGTGATTGACCAACTTGACCCCGGTTGCTACGGGGAGCGTTCTACCATGGAGACCATTAAAGGTATTGGATCGGAGATAATGGGGCGTTTTGGGTGCTTGCCCGATGCCTGAGACGATAACGATCTCATTCGGCTTTCTTTGCAATTCTACAAAAGCGTCTTTGAGCGCTTCTAAAATGGCATGGTTTCCGCAGCCTGGACACCATGCTATAGGATCATCGCTGTGAAAATCCTTTAGAGTAAGCATCCTCTCCTCCTCTAGATTCGCGCCTTCACCTGGTTGACGATGTCTGAAGGTGAGAAGGGCCGGCCATCATATTTTAAGATCTTGTGAAAGATGGAGATTCCGGACTCATAGCTAAACATATCCGCAAATTGGCCCATATAGTTGTTTTCGACACCAAAAAACTTCGCTCTCTTCATGCTCCCATTCAGAAATTCTTTCGAGGGGAATGGGTAAACCTCACTGAAATGTACCATCTGGGTTCGGAAGCCTTCAAGATTCATGAGATCCACCGCCTCCCTCATCACGCCGTAGGTGGATCCCCAGCCCAGCAGCACGAGGTCTGACTCTCCGGGGGGATAGATTTCAGGTGATTCCATTTCTTCTGTCATCCCTTCCATTTTTCGCATCCGTTTGCGCATCTGCTGCATTCGCACTTCTGCACTCTCCGTAATATGGCCGGTCTCTGTGTGTTCATCACTGTCGGCGTACACCACCGCCTCTGATTGCCCCGGCAAAATCCTGGGGGAAATCCCGGAGTCACGCCACAGATACCTCTTGTAATCCTTGATGGAAGCGATGCCGTCATCGAACAGGATCCCCCCACGGTCGATCTTGATTTCGTTTATATCCAGGCTGTCCACCGTGAAGTAGGAGTCGTTCAGATGCTGATCTCCCAGAACAATGACAGGGGTTTGATATTTGTCGGCCATGTTGAAAGCCTTTCCCATCAAATAAAAGGCCTGCTCAGCACTGCCCGGGGCAAAAACCGCTCGTGGAAACTCGCCGTGAGATGCATGGATGACAAATCTCAGGTCTGCCTGCTCCGTCCTTGTAGGCAGACCGGTGGATGGCCCTGCCCTCTGTGCAACCACAACCACCACGGGTGTTTCCGTCATTCCAGCCAACCCCAGGGCCTCTACCATCAGGCAGAACCCTCCTCCCGAGGTGGCCGTCATTGCTCTGACGCCTGCAAATGAGGCACCGATGACCATGTTGATCGCTGCTATTTCGTCTTCAGCAGGTTCAAGGATGATGCCATATTTTTCCGCCATCGAAGCTACAAACTCCATAATCGGCGTCGAGGGGGACATAGGATAACCTGAATAGAATTTGAGCCCAGAGCAGATTGCTCCCAAGGCCATCGCTTCGCTACCATTGATCAGCATCCTCTTCTCCATTGACGAAGCCGGAGGAATCCGATACGGGTGCGTCCCCTTGAAATTGTCCTGGACATAACGGTATCCAGCTGAGGCCGTCTTTTGATTCTTTTCAACGACCTCCGGGCCCTTGCGCCCGAATTCCTCCTCGAGACGATCCAATAAAGGCTGAAGATCAACGCCCATGAGTGCAAATGCAGCCCCGGTGGCGGCTGCGTTGACCATGATCTTGCTTTCACCCGTCTCAGTGGCCAGCTTTTCAAGAGGAATGGAAAAATAATTGGCTTTTTCTGATCGGAAGCCTGTTTTCGGGCCGTCAAAAATCATCACGCCATCGTCAGCCAGATCAGAGAGATCCTGATCAATGACGCTCTTGTCCAAGGCAACCAAGAGGTTGACCTTGTCGCTCACGGCATGGACGGGCTGGTCTTTGATCCTGACCTGGACAAAATTGTGTCCACCCCTGATTCTGGATTCTACGTCTTGATTTGTGAACACGTAATACCCGTGACGGGTGAAGATCTTTCCCATGATGAAGCCGATGGCTTGCATGCCTTGGCCCGCTTGCCCTGCAATGCGAATGGTCACGTCAACAGCCATGAATGTCCTCCTCACATCATATGGATGACACCATACGTCCTATCATGCAAATGGCCTCACTACTTCGTGATGGATTGGTAAATCCTGAGGTAGCTCTGGGCTGAACGATCCCAGGAAAAATCCTCCTTCATCCCGTTAGCGACCAGCATTTTCCAGGAATCTAAATATCCAAAGAGTCTGAGCGCTCTTCGGATCGCAGCCAAAAAAGCAGTTGCTTTGTAAGGCCCAAACTTGAAGCCGTTTCCTTTTCTATTTTTTGAATCAAAGGTCACAATCGTATCGTCAAGCCCCCCTGTAGCCCGAACCACAGGCACGGTCCCGTATTTCAGCGCGTACATTTGGGTCAGGCCACAGGGTTCATACCGAGAAGGGACAAGAAATATGTCCACGCCGGCCATGATGCGATGGGCAAGCGGTTCGTTGAAGCCGATAAAAAGACCCACCTTACCTGGGTGGCGTTCAGCCGCCTTCTGAATGGCCTGTTGGATATTCTCTTCCCCCGATCCCAGAACGACGAGGCCCACATCCAAAGTGAGGAGATCATCCAGGATTTCAACGAGGAGATCGAGTCCCTTCTGAGCATCGAGACGGGAGACCATGCCCAGCAAGGGCTTGTTTTGCAAGGAAGAAGCCAGGCCCATCTCCCGGAGGAGCGCTTCTTTACAGCGTCCTTTTCCCGCCATCTTCTCCGCGGAATACTGAGCCTCAATATGGGAATCACGGGCAGGATCCCACAAAAAATAGTCGGCCCCATTGAGGATACCGTGCAGGTCTTTTGACCGCTTCTTGAGAAGGCCCTCCATGCCCAGGCCGAACTCCGGGGTCTGTATCTCCTGGCTGTACTTGGGGCTTACCGTGGTAATGGCATCTGAATAGACGATGCCTGCCTTCAGCAGGCTTATCTTTTCCCAATATTCGAGACCCTCAGGTTGGAATTCCTCAAGAGGAAGACCGCATGTGGCCAGCTTTTCTTTTGGAAAAAGACCTTGGTAGCCGATATTGTGGATTGTAAAAAGGGGTGCAGCACCCTTGAAGAAAGGATCTTTCTTGAAAAGGGTTTTGAGATAGATGGGAACCAATCCGGTCTGCCAGTCGTGGCAGTGAACCACTTCAAAATCAAAATCGATCTCCTTGGCCAGCAGAAGAGCGGCCTGACTGAAGAAAGCGAATCGTTCCAAGTTGTCGTAATAATCGCCCTCCGGTGTACCGTAGAGGTTCGGTCGGTCAAAAAGGTCCTCTCTTTCAAAGAAGTAAACCGGAATCCTGTCCTCTGTTTGTGTTTCCAGCACATTCGACGGGAGCTTCTGTTCTCCTAAAGGCACTTTGAGCCCCCGCATTAGAATTTTGGTGGTATAGCGACCTTCTTTGACGGCACGATAGTATGGGAGCCCCACCCGAACATCCACGTCCAGCTTCTTGAGGGCACCGGGAAGAGAGCCGGCCACATCGGCCAAGCCGCCGGTTTTCGCAAAAGGAACGACTTCAGGAGAAAGAAAAAGAACCTTCAAAGTTTCAGTCATGGATGACCCCAATAAACGTACAGGAGAATCTGTGCCATGAGCCCTGACCGGGGTTTCGAATGACAAAGCGCAAATATCAAATTCCCAAATGAAGGCTTTTGGATTTCAAAATTTATTTGAACTTTGGATTTTGACATTTGGCATTGCGGTTAGCCATTATCTTCCTCTACCGCCTCGAGTATCTGTGGGTAGATGTTGGAAACGCTGTAGAGCACCCGGTTCCATGAAGGGATCAAGGTGCTCTCATGGGGTCCCTTAATTTGCTCCCATGCGGTCCACAGGAAGCCTCGAAAATATTGGGCCGTGAGCTCTTCTTGATAGCGATCATACACCAGGTCATTGACCTCGGCATCATCACTGTAGCTTTTGATAAAGGCCAGGGTGTTCTGGTAGTACGTGTGGAGGATCATGTCCACAAAGGCATCATCCAGCGGAACCCCGTGGGCTCGCACATAGTCCAAATAAAACTTGGCAATATCCACCACCATCCGGTGAAGACCCTTCCCCTTGTCATCCGGGGAAAGGTCCTGGTGTTTGTGTTCATAATTGGGCGCAAGGTCAATCTGTGCGATTTTGGGCAAAATGACCCGCTTGTAGACTTCGGAAAGGGTGCTCACTTCCAGGCCCCAGTCATAGGCGATATTGACTCCACGACCCAGGCGGGTCAAGAAACTGAACTCCCCTGCAAGAGGGTAATTGAATGTGCGATGGTAACTGAAGAAATGGCCCAGGTCGTTGAATCCCCGCTCATACATGATGCTCCGCATGGCATCCACAAAAGGGGTGACGAAGAGACGGGTCACCCTGCCTTTCATGGTTCGCTCGGTGGGAGAAATCCGGGCGTAATATCCTTTGCAAAATTCAAAATCGTTGTTCGGGTTGGCCGTGGGCTCTATAAGCCGGCCCAGAAGAACGCGATCATAAGTGACAATATCGCAATCATGGAGTGCGATAACGTCGCAGTCCTCACGGGCGAAGAGATACCCCAGAGTGATCCATACCGACTGCCCCTTGCCTTGAACACCGGTGGTGATTTCCCTTTTCTGGATCTTTCGGAAAATGTTCTGGATGCGCGGACCCTCGACCCAGACCACCTTAAGATCCCTTTCCGCTGTGCGCAGCCTCCCGAAGTACTCCTTTGCTTCCCGAAACTGCGCCTCTTGCTGGGCGCCACCCAAGGCCACTACGATGCTGTGGAGATAGCGCACCTTCTGGATTTCATCCAGAATGTGATCCAAAACCGGAGGATTTTGGATCTCTGAGTAAAGGGACGGGAGCAACAGGCTGATCTTGACATGCCGGGCGTACTCCTCCAATTTCCCCTCCAGATCTTCAAGATAAGCCTCCACGTCGAAAGCCCTGTAAAGGGAATGCAGGGTTGTAATGAGTCCTTCTTGATGAAAATCCGTCATGACACCACCTCTTTCTAAGCCCCATGAAAACTCGGCGCTGTTTTGCGTGGAATCTAAACGTCTCGGAGATTGTACAACTCTTTGAAATCAAATGGCTTTTAATGACATTATAATGATATGCCATGCACATGGAATGATGGAATAGTGGAACAATGGAATAAGGGTCAAAACTGAATAACCTCTGTATCTGGATCAAGGGTTTTGGGATGAATTCTTACGAGCTCTTCATGAGTGTTCTTATAGGTTCCGGGGAGAATCGCTCCTTCGTGACAATCATCACATTCCTAAACGAATGGTTCTCCCTTTTTCATGCCGAAAACCTCTCAAAGCGCAAAATACGTAGTTGTGGCCTCCGGCTCGTGGAGACGAAGCTCATCAATCGAGATATCTTTCAGCAAGGTGGGATATAAACCCAACATTTGCCCCATCATTCCAACATTCCATTATTCCAATTGTGAGCGAGGCGAACCAAGTTTACGTGAGGTTCAAATGTTTTCGGTAAGATCTTGGTCAGGATTGCTGCGCTTGATCCCTGATCTACCATCAAGGCATCATCTGCGGCGTTGCCTTCCTTCGCTCCTCCTTGCGGCGTATGAAGTTTTACGGCTTAAGGCATAAGGCTCAAGGCCCAAGGATAAAAGACAACAAAGATACCACGATACCACTCTTCTTCCCCTTGCGCCTTACGCCCTGCGCCCCTTGCCTCATTCATCCGCCTCAGTCGTCGCTCCTCGGCGTCTTGCACCTAATACCTTCCTGGTGATCAGGAGTACCGCATAACCCGCTAGTTTCACGCTTGACATCTAAAATAGACAGTGGATTTAGATTGATCATAAATGCTTTATCCGATTGGGGGATTCCTTTGACCTTCCGTTTTTCCCTTTTGAGCGGACTTCTCATTCCAAATCTTGATCAAGTAATCCTTGTGTTCTTCGAACCTCATAGCCTGTTCTTCGACCAAATCCTCCGCCTCCTGGGACGACATCTCCCAACTTTGACGTACAAAAGAGGCCACCCTTGCGTAGTAGAGGGGGGTAACGAGGTCCAGCAGTTTATTTCGATTGACAGTCCAAAGATGGAAGGTGGCCGCCAGTTCGTAAAGGATCTGAACCCAGGCATTGGTGGAGAGGTGGAACCGGCTCGAATCCGTCTCAAATGCCTTCTCTATCTCTGCGAAGCAGTCCTCGCAAAAAATTTCTCTCCACAAAGCGGAGAATTGTTGATATCCCATTTTGAAAAGTTCCACCATGTTTTCCAGATTGACCTTCACCGGCTCGGGCTCTGTGTACCCTTCGTAACCAAAGATCTCCAAAGGCTCACTGCCCTTGATCCCCTTCCAATAGGTTTCATACCTTTCCATGAGGGAAAAGAGCGCTGAGAGAACCTCTCGAAACATGGGCCCGAGATGCTGCCCCGGGTCCTTCACATCGTGAACCTTGACTCCTAGGTTGGACTGACAGATTCGGAATCCCTGGGTGATCGCATTGGTGGTCATCCAGATATCGATCCCGAAGCGGGCCACATCCGTTTCCCACACATCCTGTTCCGAATAGTACTTCGCCACATCCCTTGAAATGGCGAAGTCGCCCCCGATGGGCTGACGAATCCGCTTGCCGTAAAGGGCACGGGTTAGGTTGTATACGATATTGTTGGTAATGGTGCCGTCATACTTGTGTCTCAAATACACCGGCGCCACAAACTGATAGCCCTTCTCCAGAACAGGGTCCATGAGGTGCTTCACCCAGTCCGGCGTAATGCTCCGGAGATCGGAATCGACCATAGCGCAAACTTTTATTTTGAGTCGACTCGCGGCTTCAAACAAAGATCGCAGAGCCGTTCCCTTGCCGCCAGATCCCCGGTAGATAGACACGATTTTCTCCTGCCATGGCTTGATCTGAAACTCTTTGGCCACCTCCCGTGTGTCATCCGTGGAGCCTCCGTCCGCGATAAGAATGACGCTTCTTCGCTCCTTATAGTACTTGTTCAGACCGTGGGTGACCATCTGGATGACATGCTCGATGGTTTTCTCATTGTTGTAGCAGGGGATGCCTACCAGGATGTCCGCTGATTCGATCTCCTCGAGCCGCTTAGACGTGTAGGCCCTAAGCGCTGTATCATAGTGCATCCTCGTTCCTCCTATTCTTAAGGCTCATGCATCAAGCTCAGTTTATTCCCGTATGATATAGCAGCGTATAACACAAGAGCGGGAAAGACGCAAATCAAGGTTTTACCGAAGCCCACAAAACCCTTTGAAATTTATACCAAAAGGGATTAAGTTAAAGAGTGAATCGGCAGGCGATACGCCGCCGATTTCTACCGAGGGATTTCTCAAGGACACAGAATAAGGAGGGTTTCCGCAATGGTCAGGTTTATAAGAAAGCGCTCCAGGAAGGCCGGGCTCCCGCCGGGGACACTGGTTCATATTGGGGAGAAAAAGGCGGAAAAGGCCAGTATTCGTATCATAGACTACGACGAATCACGCCTCGAGGAGAAGGCGTTACAAAGTGTAGAAGAGTGCTGCCCTTACAAAGATACGCCAACTGTTACGTGGATCAATATTGATGGAATTCATCAAGTTGATATTATTGAAAAAATTGGAAAGCATTTCGACCTGCACCCCCTCGTCCAAGAGGATATCCTCAACACGGATCACCGTCCGAAACTGGAAGATTATGAAAATTATCTTTTCCTCATCTTGAAAATGCTCACCTATGACGACACCGAAAAGGAATTGAAAATGGAGCAGGTCAGTCTTATTATCGGCCGCACTTTTGTACTCTCCTTTCAAGAAAGTGAAGGCGATGTCTTTGACGCTGTCCGAGAGAGGCTGAGAAAGGCAAAGGGCCGGATCAGGAAAATGGGACCCGATTATCTCGCCTATGCCCTGGCCGACGCCATTGTGGACCACTATTTCTTGGTTCTCGAGAAAATCGGAGAGGAGATTGAATCTCTGGAAGACGAATTGATCACAGAGCCGGATGCAAAAACAGTCGAGGCTATTCACAACCTTAAAAGGGAATTGATTTTCTTGCGTAAATCCGTCTGGCCCTTGAGAGAGGCCATCGTGGGTCTTGAAAAAGGAGACTCCGAACTTATTCAAGATAAAACGGCCGTTTACCTGAGAGATGTTTACGACCACACCATACAGGTGATTGACACGATCGAGACGTTTCGTGATATGGTCTCCGGCATGCTGGACGTTTATCTTTCCAGCTTGAGCAACAAGATGAACCAAGTGATGAAAGTCTTAACCATTATTGCCACCCTATTTATTCCCATGACTTTCATCGCAGGGATTTACGGCATGAATTTCAAGATTATGCCCGAACTGGAATGGCACTGGGGCTATTTGTTCGCCTGGGTCATCATGATTCTCATCGGCCTTTCCATGGTGTTTTATTTCAAGAAGAAGAAATGGATATGACAGAAATCTGAAACAAACGGACTTCCAAAGCCGACATTGGCCCTGTGAAACAAGGGTAGATTTTTCGAGCGACTATGATCTGTTTTGATCAAACCCATCAGCGAAGTTTTGTATGCTTGAACGGGTCCTCCCTTTGAAAATCCTTCGCGGCCTCTGTTCTCAGGAAAAAGATCAGACTGCAGGAAGAAAAACGACTCTTCTCTCAAAGAGAATGAGGCCGATTCTGCGGATTTGAGCCCTTCCCATGCCGGTAGAGGTAAGAAGGATTCTTGGAGGTCAAGCAAGGCGCGAAGATGGTGAAAAGCACCCTCATAGAGTGTTGCAAGACCATTGGCAGGACGCCGAAAAACGGCTTACGCCCTCGGGTTCAGCTCTGGTTTATGGCGCTCACCCTGCTTTTCCTGAGCCCCACCGTTCTTGCAGGTTCTGAAAAAGCCTATGAGGTGACTTTCGAGGGCGTCCCCGAGAGCAACTTACTGAAGGAAATGAAAGCTCTCTCCGACACCATTGAGCTAAAAGACGAACCGCCGGCGAGCCTGAACCTTCTGAAAAAACGCATAGAACGGGATAACCATAAGTTTCTGAAATTGCTCAGGGCCAACGGTTATTACGGGGCGCAAGTAACGGGTGAGATCGACGCGAAAGCTGATCCCCTTCGCGTCACCTTCCGAGTCCATGCCGGTCCAGCCTATATCCTCAATGCCGTTGATCTTCAAATTGCAAATGAAGCGGACAAACAAACCTCGCTACTACCGGAGGCGGGTGAGATTGGACTTGTTTTGGACTCTCCCTTCAACGGCAAAGCGGTGATCGATGCACAAAAAGCGCTTTTACGTAGATTCACGAACCAAGGGTTTCCCTTTCCCAAAGTACAAGAGAGGCAAATTGTTGTGGACCATGCTACAAAGCTTGTCGCAGTGCGCTTTTCGATCGACCCGGGGCCGCAGGCCTGCTTTGGTCCAACAAGTTTCAAGGGCCTGGAATCGGTGCAGGAGGCTTTTTTGCGACGCAAGATTCCGTGGCAGGAAGGAGACCGATTTAATGCCGACCTGCTTGCGGATTTTCAAAAACGCCTCCTGGGTCTTGGTCTCTTCGCGACGATCCGTGTCGTTGAGGCGCCGAGCCTAGATGAGAAAGGGCGACTTCCCATAACCGTCACGGTCACAGAGCGCAAGCACCGTTCGATCCGTGCTGGGGCGAGTTACAAAACGGATGAAGGATTGGGTGGAAAACTATCATGGGAGCATCGCAACCTGTTCCGTCAGGGTGAGCGACTGACCTTGACGGGGATCGCCTCCGGAATCACCCTCTCTGCCGAAGGCGTATTTCGCAAACCGGATTTCTTGCGAAATGATCAGGCTCTTCGCCTCTCCCTGCGGCTCGCGGAAGATGACACAGATGCGTATACGAGCCGCAACATTGTCAGTCTGGCAAGCATCGACCGGAGTCTCACCAAGGAAGTCACGGTCGGTGCCGGGCTTGGGTTTAAGACCTCCAAAGTGACTCAGCTTGGTCAGGAGGAGAGCTATAACTTGCTCTCCCTTCCTCTTTATCTGGAACGAGACACAAGCAATGATTTACTCGATCCCTCACGGGGTGGCCGTTTGGCATTACGACTGAGCCCCTTCTACGATGCCTCTGGGGAAAGCGCCGATTTTGCCAGAGGTTACGGGCGGTACAGACACTACATCCAGCTCTTGAAGGCGCCTTCTGTGGTGCTTGCCTGCGGCATTACGTTGGGCTCTATTGTAGGAGCGGAAACAAACGAAATCCCAGCCGATGAGCGCTTCTACGCCGGTGGAGGGGGATCCATCCGTGGCTACGCTTACCAGTCTGTGGGGCCCCGGGTAGGAGACGTGCCGGTGGGCGGCCGGTCCTTGGCTGAACTTTCTTTTGAATTGCGTTTGAGAATCAGCGAACGTTTCGGGCTGGTCGGTTTCTTGGACGGAGGGAATGCCTATACCGACAGGTTTCCAGATTTGGGGGAAAAGCTATACTGGGGGGCTGGTGGCGGGCTCCGTTACTACACGCCTATCGGCCCTCTTCGATTGGATATCGGTTTCCCCCTGGACCGCAGGCCCGACATTGATGACAGCCTCCAAATCTATGTGAGTATAGGGCAAGCATTCTGAAAGTATGAGTTGGAAAACGACCACACAAAAGACCGGAAAGTGGGCAGCCCTAACCCTGGCAGCCCTTCTTCTTCTCGTTGCCACTGTGTTTGGGCTCGCTCAAACGGATCCAGGGAAGCGGCAACTCGTTAAGCTAATTGCCAGGACTCTGGTGCCAGGAGATGAAAACCGAATGGAGTTCGGCAAACTTTCCGGTCTCATTCCATTCGCCTTTGAATTGGACTCTCTGACCCTCAGCGATGCCGATGGTCCCTGGATGACTGCAGAAAGCTTAGCGCTTCGTTGGTCCCCCTTCGCGCTTTTGAGAAGAGAAATCGTTATTCAGGAATTCAGCGCCTATCGTGTCAGCCTGGACCGAACTCCCATGGCAAGGGATACAGCAACCGGCCCTTCGATAAAGAAACTCCCTACATGGCCTAAAGCGCTTCCTGGCTTGCGGGTCGACCGCTTTGTCATCCATCAATTCGCTCTGGGCGACGCATTGCTCGGCCAAGCCGCTCTTTTCAAAATGGAAGCAACGGTCAGGGCGGGCTCTCCTGGTGGAGTCCAGGAAACCCTCATTTCTGTTGAACGGGTGGATGGTCCCAAAATGGGGCTTAAGATCCATGCGATGCTTCATGACGAAGGAGCGCTCTTGACCCTTGACGCCTCCTTGGAAGAGGCTCAAAACGGTCTTATCGCCGCAAGATTGGGAAGCCCGGGACCCTTTGTCTTTTCTATTCAAGGCGAGGGACCGGTACGAGATTGGAAAGGCACATTTCATGCTGATCTCCCTCCTGTGGGTCGTTGTGAATCACAGATCAACCTGGTTCTGAAAAAGCCGGTTAAGGTGAACGCAGAAGGGACTTTAGCCCTTGTGCCCAGCTTCCTCCCAGAAGCTGTGGCCGTATGGTTGGGTCCTGACACATGGTTTTCAATCTCTGGGCGCTTCCCCAAGTCTGACCTGTTGGAACTGGAGCGGATGAGTTTGAAGACGGGTGAGCTCGCCTTGGAGCTTAGCGGGTCACTGGATCTGAAGAGAAATCGCTCAAACGGACGATTCACCTTTTTCTGCCATGATCTCAAGCCCTTGAGTACTCTGGCAAAGGTTCGTTCGGCCGGTAGGCTCAAGGCGGAAGGCAGCCTTTCCGGTCCCCTCTTCCAGCCGGAAGCGGAGGTTCACTTCACGGCCTGGGATAGTGTCTTCCACAGGCTCTCCTTTTCAAACCTGGACGGGACATTCCTTCTGAAGTTTCTTGAACCCCTCTCATCGGCCCTTCCTAAATTTCGTGTCAGAGGAAAAGGCGTGGTGACAGGAATCACCCTTCAAGACTCCACGCTGCCGCCTCAAAAAGGGATTCAGTGGCAACTGGACATGGAGAACCCCGGTGAAGATGTTTTTCTCATCAAAGAAGCAAAAGCTAAAACTGAGGGAATGGATATCGCCCTAACAGGTCGAATCAATCCATCGGCGTCCCAAGGTGAACTGGATGTTCTTCTCGATGTGGCGGAACCCAGCGTGCTGGCCAGTGTTTTCGGCATCGACCTCCCGGAAACCGGCCGGACCTCTCTCAGTACAAGTCTAAAGGGCAATCTCCACAAAGGTTCCTTTGCTGCTCAATTCCGCGGCAAAACCCAAATCTTGGATCAACGGTTGGGTCCAGTACTCGGGGAACAGATCGAATACAGGGGACATATCGCCCTGGAAGAAAGAAAACGGCTCATGCTTTCCGATTTTATTGCGGAGACCTCGCCGGGAACCCTTACCGGCAAAGGCGCCTATGATCTCGGAGGCAAAACGGTGAATGCCTCATGGACCATGAATGTTCCGGGGCTCGTTGCCTTGTCTCCTATCCTCAAGCATCCCATGGAAGGGTCGGTCGAAATGGAGGGAACCTTGGAGGGCCCGCCGTCGGAGATCAGTCTATCCGTCCAAGGCACGGCCGAGAATTTTTTCATAGAAGGTTTTCGGCTCGGCGAGGCAACCGCGACTCTCCGCGCCAACGGATTTCCACCAAAAAGTGAAGGCCGTTGCTCCGTTCAAGTTCGACCAAAGGGTCAAATCATCGGCGCCAAGGCGTCCTATGCTCTCCAGGGCGACAACCTTGCGCTGAACAACATCCTTCTGGAGGGCGCAAGCACGGAGCTCGCCGGTACGGCGACTCTCGATATCTCCCGGATGCTGTACGAAGGACAATTCAAAGGCCGAAGCGAAAACCTCTCCGTGCTCTCGGCTCTGTTCGGTAAGAAGATGGAAGGCCGTGCGAATGGAACAGTCCGTTTTAACTTTGGGGAGTCGGATCAACAAATCACCCTGGAACTGGACGGACAAAATTTGAAAACCTCCCTCGTGGAAGTGCAAGAGGCCTCTTTGCAGGCCCACGTCCAAGAATTGTTCAAGTTGCCCAAGGGTTCTGCGACGCTTGAAGTCAAGCATGGTCGGTTCCGAGAACTTTTCTTGTCGTCATCAAGGGTCAAGGCCGAAGGAAACCTAAACCAATTAGCCTTCACCACCTCCGCAAAGGGCCACTACAAAGAAATTCTTGAGCTGGAAGGTTCCGGTCTTCTTGCCTCATCACCTCCTGGACAAATGATCACCCTGAATCACCTCAAGGCACGATACGGGGAATTTCCTCTCGACCTCGCTGGACCCGTTCAGATTCTCCGTTCCGATACCGCTGTCGCTATTGACCCATTCGCCATCAAAATAGGATCCGGGGTATTGGAAGGAATGGGGAAGCTCGGGGAAAACGCCCTTGCCCTTGACCTGGCTTTCAGAGATATGTCCCTGAAGGCTTCCAAATACTTTGGCTTCACCTCCCTCACGGGTACGGCGGGCGGCGCCCTTCTGCTTCAAGGAACGCCCCAGCAACCTGCAGGGCACCTCACACTCCACATAGACAATCTCGGGTTGGATGATCCCCACTTCGCCGATTTTCCCCCGGGGGTTTTGGAAGTCAAAGGGGAACTCGACCGGCAAAGGATTCGCGGTGAGGCCAGTCTTCAAAGGCTCACAGCCAAACCTTTCAAGGCCACACTCGATGTCCCGGTTAATCTGTCTTTTTCGCCCTTTGTCTTTTCTGTGCCCCCACAGGAGAAAATCAGTGGACATCTCGACGGTGAGGTTGATCTTGCCCACATCGTCTCGCTCTTCGGTTTGGACGATCAGAAAATGACAGGTCGGATGGACTTTGACCTCTCCCTTGGCGGGGAGGCAAAAAAACCCCGGATGAAAGGCAAGGTCATCCTGAACAAGGGGACCTACGAAAACCTTCGAAGCGGCACCATCTTGAAGGACATGGAAGTGCAGATCACCGCATCAATGCCCAGACTGAAAATCGAACGGGCTCGCGCCACTGACGGAGAAGAGGGCATCGTCACAGCACAAGGCTGGTTCGACATTCTTCCTTCTGAAGGCTATCCATTCCAAGTAGATCTCACCCTGGAGCATGCAAAGCCCTTCAGGCATGACGCCGCTTCCGCGACGGCAGGCGGTCAATTGACCCTTGAAGGTTCCCTTGCCGAATCGGCGCTCAAAGGAAAAATCCTTGTCGAGTCCGCAGAATTCCGTATTCCTGAGCGTCTTCCTCCTGAAATGACAAATCTGGAAGTCGTTGAAATCAATCGCGAAGGACAGGTAATAAAACCTTCTCGAGAAAGTAGCCTTCCAAAAAGCGAGATTCTCAAGCTGGATCTATCGGTTTTGAGTCCCGGCCGAGCCTTTGTCAGGGGGCGGGGCCTCGATTCCGAATGGGAGGGGGAATTGAAGGTTACAGGGACGGCTGGCGAGCCCATCATTACAGGAAAGCTCGGCATTGCGCGCGGTCGTTTCAACTTTTTGGGGAAACGTTTCGATTTGACAAGAGGCTTGATCTCCTTTCAAGGCGTGACCCCACCCTCTCCGCTTCTTGATGTGTTAGGGGAAGCCCGCACAAAGGATATTACCGCCCGCATTGAACTGTCGGGGTCCTTGCAATCTCCTGAGCTCAAACTCAGTTCCGAGCCTTCGCTTCCCACCGATGAAATACTTTCCCGGTTGCTCTTCGGCCGCAGCGTCACCCAGATCACACCACTCCAGGCCGTGCAACTGGCCAACGCTGTAAACACCTTGGCCCGCGGAGGCGGCATGGACTTCATGGGGCGGACACGGGAGGTACTGAAACTTGACGAATTGGAAATCAAACAATCAGGAAGCAAGCCGGAAGAGGCCACCGTGAGTGCGGGCAAATACTTAAGCGATACCGTGTTCCTCGAGGTGGAACAGGGTTTGGGGCCTGATAGCGGAAAGGCATCGGTCCAGTGGGAGATGACGCCGAATATCACTGTGGAAACGGAGGCCGGAGTGAACGCAGAGGGTGGGGCAGGAATCAGCTGGAAGTGGGATTACTAATAGTCTCGATGCCGGATTCTCGATTCTTGATGTTGGATCCCTCTGGGCGATGTATCGAAACGATTGATCAGGTCCCGGCATGAACCGGCGTTCTATGGCAGTTTGGATTTTTGGTCACTTGCTGGAACAGTCGAATTTCCGGAATCCTCATCCTTCGCCTTTTCAGGCTTCACACCCAGGCTTTCAGCCACCTTGGCCGCCTCTTCTGCCTTGGCTGAAGCCTTGGCCGCTTTCCGCGACGCCTTGCCGGCCTGTTCTTTTGCCTCTAGGGCGGCCCTCACCTTGGACATCAAGTCTTCGTCAGCCCCATCGGCAATAGAGGATTCCACCTCACGGATCTTTTCCTCTGCGGCTTCAGCGGCCTTCATCGATTCCTTTTCAGCCTCTTGAGCTCTCTTCTCCGCATCCACCAGAACATCCAGAGCCGCTGCAACTTCCCCTGCTTCGCCCTCCTCCGGGGCGGCATCCAGATCGATGTCTTCTGCAGCCAAAACCAAAGCTACAACCCCCAGACGCCCCAGAATCGTTTCCACTGAATGGTCAAAGGGATCCTCAAGTTGGTTGCCTCTTAAGCGAAAGGGCATGAACACCAAGGCCGCGTCAGCGGAGTATTTAACAACGGAATCCATGTTGGCGTGTTCCACGATTTCAGGTTCCGCTGCGATCCTCACTTCATCCAACGTGTGCTTAAGATCTTCCATGCTCTCATCCGAAGCCCTCTCATAGACGGCGGCCAGAACTCGAATGGTGGCCTCTTCCCAAGGCTCACTGCGGGTCATCAGGTACGCAAGCAAAAGCATGAGTCGGCTGGTTGTATCACCCCACCACCAGATATCAATGCGCCGGTCTTTTGGAGCCAAGCCTTCAAGCGCAGCCCAGGCCTCTTCTGTTGCCTTCAGTATGATAATGTTGGATCCCAGACGAAAAGCGACCCTCAAATTACGGCTGTATCGAAGCTCCTTCACACCCAGGATTCCTTTCGGCAATTCCTCGTCAAGCCAGTTCAGGAGGACCGTATTGGCTTTTATGGGCCCCATACCGAAAGCCTGGACCAGGGTGTGAATCCCCACCGTGAGATTCGGTGCGGTCACTACGAGAGGGAAAGCGCTCAGCCCGCTTTTCTTGATGTCGTCGTGAAGCTCTTCCTCAGCCTCTTCTTTAAGCTTCACCATCTTCGCGCCCTCCCCTTCCAGTATCCGGACCGCTGTGGTGAGCCCGCTTTTCCCTTCGAGCCAAGAGGCGAAGCGAATAATTTGTTCTCTCCTGCTCGAGTCGTTGGAAAAGGCCAGGATTTGAGGCCGCCAATCCCGTGGATGTTCTGGCTCAGTCGCGGCTGACAGAAGATGCTCTCGCAACCTTTGAAGGTGATATGACCGGCGGCTGTCGGCCCATCGGGCAGGGCCTGCGGATCGACTCAGATACTGGTATATGGCAAACAAAACCGCAACAGCCACCGCGCCGGCAGCCAAATTGATGGCCAGAATCACCCCGAGGCAGGCCAGCCAGCCTACCAGGCTCAGGCGGCGGTCGAACCACCGGAACCTCGGGCGGAAGGAAGGGCTCGCCGCGCGAGCCTCGTAGAAGGTGGCATAGTTGAGGAGTCCATAGGACACCAGAAAAAACATGGAAACCACAGGGGCGATAACGTTTAAGTTTCCCAGGGCGATGGTGGCAAAGGCAATGCCTGCAGCAAGCAAAACCCCTCGTCGAGGGTTGCTTGTGGGGCCAGAACCCTGAGCAAAAGCCAGAAGAAATGGAAAAATACGGTCTCGGGCCATGGATTGAAGAATGCGCGGAGCACCCAGAAAAGAAGCCATTGCTGAAGAGAGGGTCGCGGCAATGACCCCCGCATCAACGAAAAAACCCAAGGCAGCCACGCGACCCATCGCACCAAAGTCGCTGCTCAGCTTCTCACCCGGCAAAGCGGCAGCAAAAACCACGGCCACCGCAAAGTAAACAAGAACCGATATGCCCACAGCACAAAAGGTGCCCAGGGGCAGGCTTCTTCCTGGGTCTTTCAGATCGCCGGACATACTCACGCCCTGGGTGAATCCCGTGACGGCCGGGAAAAAAATGGCAAAGAGAATCCAAAAGCCCTGCCCTGACGGGGTAGATGCCCAGTTTTGCACAAGCGTGGCTCGATCCCATTGTGCAAACCCTCCGACAAAAAAGGAAATCAAGGCTGCAGCCAAGGCACCCATGACCACGTACTGAAACCGAGTTGCCCAATCCGCCCCAAGCCAGGCGAAGATGAAAAGGAAGGAGACAGCGAAGGCAGCAATGATCTGAGGCAAGAACCGGTTGCTCACCGGCACAATACCGGCCATGGCCTCGCCGAATCCGATACAGTAGAAACCCACCGATACGGATTGGGCCAGACAAAGCACAACGCCTATGGCACCCCCGAATTCCACACCGAGGGTTCGAGAAATGAGGTAGTAATCCCCTCCCCCCTTCACTTTCAGGTTGGTGGCGATGGCAGAAAGGGAAAAGGTGGTTAGGACGGATATGGCATTGGCGAGGGAAAAGGTGGTTAGGACGGATATGGCATTGGCGAGAGCGATGATGATGAGGCCCCGGGCCAAGCCTGCTTGGCCAACCACGTAACCGAGTCTCAGGAACAAGATGATACCCAAGATGGTGAGAATGCTCGGTGTAAAAACGCCGGCAAAGGTCCCGAGCGTGCCTGTTGAGACGTCTCCTTTAGGTCTTTCCGTGCTCATTGCCTCATCTACCCTTGCAATGGACAAGAGCGGATTCCAGCATCTCGCCCGATGGAAAATCGTAGGATTTTGATCGGCTCAGAGTCTATTTCACGCGACTCTGCGAGTCAACCGCCTCTCAAGCCATAAAATCGTTTTACGATTTTATATAAAGATCACCCATTCGGTGGTACACCCTGCTTGACACCCTGGCTCGAGTCCCTATAATCGACATAAAATCGTTACACGATTTTATGTCAGGACAGAAAAATGAAAGATATTCTTGCCTTTGTCATGGCTGGAGGCCGGGGCGAAAGGCTCATGCCCCTTACCCGGGATCGTACCAAACCCGCTGTGCCCTTTGGGGGCATCTACCGTCTCATTGATTTCACCCTGAGCAATTGTGTCAACTCCCAGATCTACAAGATCATCGTCCTGCCCCAGTACAAATCGCAGTCTCTGTCCGACCATCTGGAAGAAGGGTGGAACATTTTCAGCCGCAAAATGGGGCATTTTCTTAAGCTCGTGCCGCCTCAGCAAAGGATAGGCC
>SMTZ1_10002055_pt1 | contig 22760 bp, 20 predicted proteins | sample DeeMarSWOR136_30_FD_25667 | JGI IMG/M metagenome (IMG submission 25667) | reverse complement strand
CAGAATACCTTGGTGAATTCCTCGATGGGTTCGGAAACAAGATTACGATGCTGGCTGTTGCAAATCCCGGGGTAAGGGAAAATCACGACAGGCTGACAACGAGGTCGGCCGGTTTCGGAGTGGTCAAATTCAATAAAAAGACCAGACAAATCACGGTCGAATGCTGGCCCAGAAACGTAGATATTGCGGCTCCAACGGCTAAACAATATTCCGGCTGGCCGAGGACGATTGACCAACTTGACAACTACGGACGCAAGGCTGTGGCCTATTTGCCGACGATTAAGGTCAACGGCATGACAGGTCCGGTTGTACAGGTAATCGATGAAGCCAATAGTGAAATCGTTTATACCATTCGTATCAAGGGCAAATCATTTCGGCCTAAGGTATTCAAGGCCGGCACATATACCATCAACGTCGGCGAGCCGGACACCGGAAAGATGAAGACCTTACAGAACGTACAATCGATGACACCAGACAAGGGCCGGACGATAAAGGTGAGTTTGTAAAGAGGAGGCTGTTAAAGTCGTTTTGATATTCAGAAGGCCGTGGGCCCAGCAACGGCGGCCCACGGCCCACCAATGGTACATATACGTCCCCCCTCTCACAGACTTAGATCACGTATACGTATAGACGTTAGCAATTAAGAGTACTGCACCAGGAGCATCTTCGTTAGTGCTCAGCCATCGGCTTGAAGCTGCCTTTCATCATACTTTTGTTTTATAAATCTGCCCGTACGGCAGGCGACATCCTTACTAAAATCAAGACATTTATGCATCCCTGTATTAAAAGATTTTGCGAATTCATCTGATTTTACCGCTGAGTATGCAAAGGTTTTTTTGCGATTCTTACGAGTGTGATTTTCAGGTACAGGCGCCAAAGTATAAATAGCAGTAGCAAAGCCAGCGAAGTAGATTATCAACAAGAATATAAGTTTACTTCTCCAAGTCCTCATTAGATTTTCTCCCTTCCGAAAGAAGCGTTTTTATCGGCCGTTTCCTCCGCCGGCCATTGACATCCGTCTCTATTAAATTTTAAGATACAAAACTACAGATGCCAAACAAAATGCTTCAACAATATTGTCAGTATTCGCTGCACAATTAACGGTATAGAGTCCCCCCCGGAAAGCTGCTATCTATCAGATACAATTGTCCATTATTCGTTATTTTTCCTCCAAATAAACTCTAATACAACAATGGCCGCGGTCAAACGAGCGGCTAACTTTTATTCAAAATTTCTTTCAATGTCCTGCAGACAACCGCCGTATCATCATAAGTTAGATTATTATAAAACGGCAAAGCAATAGTTCTCTCACCGACGGATTCAGTAACGGGGAAATCGCCCTTTTTATAGCCAAATTGTCGTACCATAAATGGCTGCAGATGGATAGGGGAGAAATAATTGCCTACCTGGATATTTCGGCTTCTCATCGCTTCCAGAACGATGTCTCGCTGCGAGCGATTAAAGCTGTCTGCAAGACGGAGCACAAAGACAAACCAACTCACATCACAACCAGGCGGCTCGGCAGGCAGTATCAATCTGTCATCGTCAGCCAACATTTCCTGATAGCATTTTGCGCCCTGTCGGCGTTTGGCCTTGAACTGCTCAATTCTCGAAAGCTGGACAATGCCAAGAGCACAATTGACGTCGCTGAGCCGGAAGTTATATCCCAGCCTTTCGTGACTGAGCCAACTGCCATTCTTTCCCCTGCCCTGATTGCGAAGGGATAGGCAGATATCCGCCAAATCGTCGTCATCAGTCAAAATCATTCCTCCTTCGCCGGTGGTTATCTGCTTATTCGGATAAAAGCCAAATACACTCATTTTACCAAAGGTCCCGACTTTTTTTCCATTCAAAGCCGAGCCCAGCGCTTCACAGGCATCTTCAATTACGATCAGATTGTGTTTTTGGGCAATTTCACAGACCTTATCAAAACCGGCAGGGCTGCCAAAAACCTCCACCGGCAGAATGGCTTTTGTTCTGGCAGTAATCCTGGATTCGATTTTTGCAGGGTCGATATTCAAAGTTGTGTGGTCAATATCTACAAAGACCGGTGTGGCACCGGCCATCATAATAGAAGTTGCAGAAGCAATGAAAGTAAATGGTGTAGTAATGACCTCATCGCCCTGTCCAATCCCCATTGCCAGCATACACAAGAACAGTCCACTGGTACCGCTATTGACAGCCACGGCCCGCTTTACACCGATATAGTCCGCGAAAGCCGTTTCAAATTCCGCCAGTTTGGGACCGAGCGAAAGATCAGGGCTTCGCAGTACAGCAGAAACGGCTTCGATTTCCTTCTCGGTTATATCCGGCCGAGATAAATATATCCACATAGGAAACACCTTATCAACAATGAAGTAATGAATAGTATTTGGTGAACGAATTCTTTGCAACGCCGGCAACAGCTAATACCAACGAAATTGTACTACCTGTGACCGATAAATCAAAAACATTTTTTACAGGCCGACACAATCGTCATTCCAATCCTTGTCCCTATAGGAGTAACAATCATCTGTGGTACTAACGGAAAAGAATTATAAAAGCAGAAGGAATTATGGGACGTGGTAGTTTAAAGATATTCGTTTATCAGGCATAAAGCTGGAAATTGTGATTTCTAAGTTAAACAGCCTTTGATTTAAAGCCGAATAACAATTCGTTGTAAATACATTGTAGCGGGAATCAAGAAATGGCAAAAGGAAAAAACGTCCTGACGACAGGCGACGTGGCCAAGATTTGTAACGTTGCCCCACGAACAGTCTCAAAGTGGTTTGACAGCGGCCAACTGAAGGGCTATCGCATACCCGGCAGTAAAGACCGACGAATACCCGTCAGCGAGCTAATACGCTTTATGAAAGCGCATAATATGCCCGCGATAACCTTTCCGGTCGGCAAAATGCGTGTCCTCATAGTGGACAGCAACGCCAATGCAGCATCGGCCTTAGCCGATACTTTGCGAACCAAGGCCGATTACGAAGTTCAAACCGTACGTAGCAGCTTTGAGACGGGTGTAGTCGCCCAGAAATTCGCTCCACACGTTCTATTAGTAAGTCTTTTAGCCAAAGGCATAGACGCGATAGAGATTTGCAAAAGCATCCGTGCCAACGAGGATTTGCAGACTATCAAAATTGTAGCGCTCTCCAACCAGTTAAGCCATTCCGAGTCGGCCGCCCTGCTGCAGAAGGGCTTTGACGGCTATATATCCAACGTCGGCGATGCCGGCGAAGTTATCAAGAAGATTGAAGAAGCAACGGCGATTATCTATTAGCCCGGCACATATCTGGCATAGGCCGAAGCTCAAAAGGTGGGGACCGATTTGCTCTCCACTATAAACCAATAAGAAAGGCCGGTTTTGAGACCGGCCTTTCCTTCGTATAACCAATTTTGAGCTGTGGTCTTTAATAGATGTTGTCTGAGAAATTTTTCATCCAATCCGGCCAGGCCCCGGGCCAGCCGCCTGTACTGAACTGCCGGTGCCACTTCAATCTCCATAATCCCTTAAGTCCAACTTTTCTGACAGACCAATCCAAAAAACCGACATTTATACACCCATTATGCCGGTCAATGCAGAAATGATGCATTTCCGCGTCATAGCCGCTCCATTCGCCATTCTCATCAGGAGGCTCAATGCGGATATCGCCGATGCCGTAGGCGGGTCCGCCACCCCTCCACATACTATCCAAAAAAACCGGTATCCTAAATGCACCATTAACATCAATCCTTCTGAAGTTCCATTTAGTTGGACGACCCTGAATTTCGGTAATATTCGATGGTGGATTGTAAAGCCAGTTATTCATTCCATAGCTGCACCGTTCATTCGCTATGCCTGTTCCTCCTTCAGCTCCTCCCATCCTGTAAGTTTCAAACGGGCCACCATAATCTACCCCCGGCCGCGGTTGCATGGCCATTGGGCAGAGGAGCAACTTTGCGCGCCTTTTTGTATCTATATACGACCTCAATGGTATTATCCATACGCCGCGCCTCCACCCCGGGCCTGTACCTTCGCTGAAAGAGCCATCGTAGTCACCGGCATACATCGACCAGTAAAGACCCCATTGGTGCAAGTTGTGCTTACAAATGGCTTCTTTGGCCTGCTTCTTTGCCAATTGCAGTGCGGGCATCAATATTGCCATCAATATCGCAATAATGGCAACCACTACAAGAAGCTCTACTAACGTAAAGGCCGTTAGAAATCTGTTACCTGTCCGATTAGAAACCTTTATTTCGGAGGTGGTAAAGGCCCTCGGTGCGTTCATAACAGTAGGTTTTCCTTCTGTTTGAAAATAATTCTTAAAAATGACTGCTTATCTTTGCAGTGTAGCTATTTTACCGCGCAATCCTCCGCAATTGACACAATAAACGGTACTGTTGAACTGTTGACGACGACGAAAAAAAATAAATAAGCACAAAAAAATGGCGATTAAAGTTTAATTCGGCACTTTCCCCCAGGCAGCCCTGCGCACCCTGCGGATATCGATATCTTTCACACGGTCCACATGCTTCCACAGTCCCTCGTTGTTCGGGTTAAATTTAGGCGTGTCTGATTCTTTCCACTTCCAGTATTCACTGTGTCCGTCTGCAAAAGACCAGCTCGCCCCGTTGCCGTGCCGGAGAGGAGGCTCATCCCACCAGGAGTTGTAACTATAATGAACACTCCAGCCCCCCATTGGCGTGGCCCCGCTATCATCGACAAAAACGACTCTCTCGCTGGCGTTTTTAATCTGCATTCTTTTTTTAATCATCACTCCACCATCTAAATCGTCACAATTCATAGCATCAACCGCGGAGTATGTGCGTATCTCTCCCGGATATGCGACCGGGCACCTGTAAAGGTCTACGTTCTTGGTATATGGAAATAGCGCTCCGGCCTTGACAGCAATTATTTGCTCCGGGACACTTTTCCTTTGCGTGCCACTGGCCCAATCTTGTTCTACCCAAGGGATCTCATCAGGATGAAGACCATCATGCTCACGTACATCGCCGCGAACGAGCTTGTCATCGTTCTCATCTGCATATACAATCCAGGCAAGGGTCAACTGCCTGAGATTGTTAAGGCAGACGGCCCGCTTTCCCTGCTCTTTTGCCCGGTTCAGTGCGGGCATCAATATGGCCATCAATATCGCGATAATGGCAATCACCACTAAAAGCTCCACTAACGTAAAGGCCGGTAGAAATCTTTTACTTGCCTGACGGAGATTCTTCATTTCTAATGGGGTAAAGGCCTTTCGTTTGTCCATAATGCCACCCTTTCTTTCCGTTTCTACAATAAATATTGAAAAATTATTGCATAACCGGGCACCACTAATATTTTACCATACAATCCCTTGCAATTCAAGCAATAAATGGCTTCTCTCAGACAATCAAAGCTGCCGAAAAAAAACAACAAGCACGACAAGTCAGGCCCATCAATGAGTTGGTATATACCCTAATCTTCCCCACGTAGCCTTCTGCATCCTGTAGAGGTCCTGGAAACCCTCGGCTGTCGTAGGAGTAAAGTCGCCGCTGTGGCCGCGCACGGCTTTTCTGCCTTGCTTGATGGTGTCGAGGCCTTTCCACTTCCAGTATTCGATGTGTCCGTCTGCAAAAGAGACGTTTGTACCGTCGCCGTGCCGGACAGGCGGGTCATCCCACCATCGCTCCTCACCACCATAGTGGACAGCATAGGCATCCGGAGAAACCCAGCCTTCGTCAATAAAAACGAGTCTTTCGACCGGTGCAGGATCGGTAATCTGGTTCCTTTTCTTGATGTAGGCCCCACGTACCGACAGGACTTCTGGATAGCCGATACCATTCATTGAAAACATTACAGCATAGGTGAGCATCTCTCCGGCAAAACCGGTCGGGCAACGGTAGAGCTTTACCTGCCTGACATACGGCCAGAGGCTGCCGCCTCTAATAGCGTCTCTCTGTTGATTCACAGGTAATTGTCCTCCGCTGCCCCAGTCGGAAGCGTAGCATATAAGTACCCAGGCCCGTTCGTCTCCGTGGCCCCAGTTGGAATTATAAGGGGGCCCGCAGCCTACTCCCCCATTGACGATTTTGTCATCGTTCTCATCTGCATATACACTCCAGGCAAGAGTTAACTGCTTTAGGTTGTTAAGACAAACGGCGCGCTTGCCATGCTCCCTGGCCAGGTTCAGCGCCGGCATCAAGACCGCCATCAATATCGCAATAATGGCAATTACCACCAAAAGCTCTACTAACGTAAATCCTTTTCGTCCGTCCATAATGGTATTTTCTCCTTCCCCTTTAACAATAAAGTTTTAAATTTGCTCTCAAATATGAACCAATAAAGAAAACCAACCTCCCATCCCCCTTAATCCCAAAATATCTTCCCTGCCCCCCCGCCGAATAAAAATCAACAAGCATAAAAAAACACCTTAGCCTACGACTGCGGCGTATAGCCTACTGCCAACTCCCGGCCTTGGGGCCCCACGAAGCCTTCTGCGCCCTGCGAATGTCCTCATTTCCCTCCTGTCGCCCAGAGAATGCCTGCATCTTCAGGCCAAACTCTATGGTACGCGGGTCTTTCCACTTCCAGTATTCGCTTCGGCCGTCTGCATAAGAGACGTTCGTCCCCTCACCGTGTCGGACCGGCGGCGGGTCCCACCATTCCGGCGTAGTAGCATAATTGGTCCAGGCACCCATGTGGGCATCACCCGCCCCGCCGTCATCAATAAAAACTAACATGCGGGAGGGGTTGGTAACCTTCATTCTTTTTTTAAACCATTTCCGAATGCTGTCCCATTCTATACCATTCATAGAATCAAGGGCAGAGTAGGTGCGCAGCTCTCCCGGCCAACCGGTCGGGCATTTGTAAAGCTCTATGTTCTTGGTAAATGGAAATAGCGCACCATTGAGGATAGCATCTCTTTTAACATTCATATCATTAGTGTGGTAATCTCTGAGTACCCAGGGAATCTCATCCGCATGTATAGAGTCGTACTCACCTGTATCGCCGCGGACAAGTTTGTCGTCGTTCTCATCGGCATATACAATCCAGGCAAGGGTCAACTGCCTGAGATTGTTAAGGCAAACGGCCCGCTTTCCCTGCTCTTTTGCCCGGTTCAGCGCAGGCATCAATACGGCCATCAATATGGCAATAATGGCAATTACGACTAAAAGCTCCACTAACGTAAAGGCCTTTCGTTTCTCCATAATGCTGCCCTTTCGTTCTTTTTTATAATAAATATTCAAAAATTCCCGCTTATAATTACATTATTCGCTATTTTACCACACAACCGTCCAGAGTTCAAGCAATAAAATAGCTTTTTTTTACCGGCTGCGATATTGCTCATTTGGCCTTTTTTTGCAGCATCCGCGACAGCAGTTTTATCGACTCTTCGGCACTGACCGCCTCTGTACTCAAATCAGCAAAGATTACCCTGTACTTTCCATCATCAAGTTTCCATTGCAGGAGCACTGCCCAACTATCCTGCGGGTCAATGCTATCACCGTAAAACCAGACCTGCTTTCCCTGCTGTGCCAAATGCTCGTATTTTTCCCTGCCAACCGCCAGATTGTTCCTGCCGAGCGCTATCCAGCTGCGCCAATACATTATGTCTTCGTATATACCACTTCCTGCCGCATCCCGGCCGCCAAGGAAGTGAACGCACAAAACTATCGTTATAATTATCACCGCCGCCGTAATTAATTTACTTATCCTCAAATCTATAATCGTATTGATAGTGTCCATCCCGCCTCTGTGCGTTATAAGCCTGTGTGGAATCTGGTCCTTTATATCCTGAGCAAGACCTGTACGAACCGGCTCCGGCGTCGTATTTGCCAATTCATTCAATAATTTTTTTAGCTTCTCTTCTCTCATCACAACTCAACATTTTCGGAAATAACCTGCTTTCTTAAAGCTTCTAATGCTCTGTTCAGGCGGCTCTTGAAAGTTCCCTGCCTTACGCCCGCGGCTTCTGCAGCTTCGGCAATAGTCAAGCACTGCATATAATGCAAAACAACGGCCTTCCTTAATTTTTCGGGCAGCCTTCCAACAGCATTTTTCAGGCGGCCGAGCTGCTCATAATCTCCAACTTTGTCGGGCCCGGCCTCTCTACTCTGCGGCTCATTAATCCCTTCGATACCGACCGCTCTGTCGGCCTTGTGCCTGCGCCAGTACAGCTTTGACACATTTGCTGCGAGACGATAGAGCCAGGCATTCAAGGCTTTGCCGTCTCTCAACCGGCTTATATGCTGCCAAGCTTGGAGAAAACTTTGCTGCGTCAAGTCTTCACTGGTCAGGCCATTATGGCCAAGTCTTCTCATAAATAAATATATCTGCTTATAGTATATATCAACAAGCTCGGCTGCGGCCGCCCGGTCGCCTGCCCTTATCCGAACAGCAAGCGAATCTTGCTTTTGCTCCAAAGATTCTTTGTCGCTGTTGACATAACGCTGCCTATTTATAGGATGCGCAAAATCGACCTTCTGTTCCGTTAATTTTGCCTTTTTTCGCATTGTTCCCGGCCTTAGTTTGCTGAAAAGAGAGTATAGCTGATATCTGATTTTCTTTCAATATTAAAGCATCGAGCGTAAATTGCCGGCAGATTATCACAGAGTGGGCTTTTTGGCGTTATGCGCCCGCAGCTCAGTAGGATTGAGCGCCGATTTGCTAAAACGCAATTCCCGTTGTAAGTGCGTTGTCCACAAGACCTTATAGCCGGTTTTTTGGCCAAAATTGGAAGTTACAAGTGGTAACCAAGCTAATAACAAGTGAAGTCTGGAGTGATTTACCAGTGATGACCAATACTTCTTCGAAACCGTTTTCAAGTTCTGCAGAGTACGCAAGACAATTTAATTTCTATTGGTCTGGTAGCATCGGCTCAGCCCGCTTGACGAACTGTATGGCAACGCCCCAGGGATCCCGCAGCATAGCTATTTCATCGCCGCTGGAGGTTATGGATACATCTCCAACAGGTGCCGCACCGGCAGTTATCAGTTTCTCTCGAATGCCCTTCACATCGTTGACCATAAATGCAATATGAAGCAAAAGCGGATTCATCGAAGTGTAATCGGGTACGGCGTCTGGTGGATTGTTGTAAACCTCAAGCATCATATTTCCTCCAGCATCGGAAATAAAGTGCATATTGACCGGAGGAGGCCCCTTCCTGACGACCTTCATTCCCAGGTGCCGACAATACCATTTTGCCATGCTCACAGGGTCTTCAACATTTATTGCGACGTGTTCAAGACGTATTCTGTCCTTGCTATCGGTCTTCTTTAATTTCCTGGCAACAACCATATCTTTGCCCTGCCCAATCGAACTGACATACCTCTCACTGCAGCCAGCTACGAGCGTTACGGTGAATATTACAAATACACATAATATGAAACCGAATCTAAATTTACGGACCATTTAAAATTTCTCCTTATATCATCCGATTTTGATAGCATGACCACAGGACTATTTTTCTAACGTAAGCATCTCAACCTTTCGGAATTCAACAGGATGGCTCTCAGCCTGAAGGGATATATAACCTTCAGACAGCATTTTGTCTCCATTGGTGATTAGTTTCTGGGCGTCCCGGTCGTTTTCGTCAAGCTGCGGTCTCTCATATTCCAGCACGACCTCGCCGTTTACGATGTGCTTGATGATGGCGTTGCCGTGGACCTCAACTTCCATCGTCACCCATTGGTCACCGTGATACGTCTTTGAACGGGAAGGGATACAGTGGGTGGTGACAAGTTTGCCATCCATCACGATATGCGTGCCCGGAGTACACACATTGCCGGTTGAGCGCTCATCCCTGCCGTTACCACCAAGAAGCTGAACCTCCACCGAAACTGGAAAACTCTGATCCTTTCTCATGCTTTCGGGCGGCTGACAGTGAATCATTATACCGCTATTTCGAAAGGCCCATCCCGGACCTCCGGGAGTTTGCTCTCCCACGAACCGATACTCCAGGCGCAGCATATAGTGTGAGAACTTATCCTTGTAAAAAAGGTGTCCGAATTTTCCATCGAACTTGTCGTACTGATCGTAAGACACCTTCAAGATTCCATTCTCCACCCGGAAAGTATTCCCATAATTGTCATTCAGTTCATGACCTGTAATCTTTACCTTCCACCCCTTGAGGTCTTTGCCGTTAAAGAGGCTGACCCAGCGGCTTTTGCTCGCCTTGTCCTGTTCCACTGCACAACCACAAAGCGTGCTCGTCAAAGCGACACACAGGACCCACAGGATGCTCTCTGTAAAGATTCCCAAGGACTGCCATTGCTTCATAGCCAAGGGGAGATTCCTGTTAAGAAACTGCTTTCTCGTCATTCCAAACACTCCTTCTTAGTATATTCGGTACTTACAAACAAGTAAAATTGCTGATCAAGATAAGTATATGTGAACCACTTGTCTTTGTCAAATAAACGAAGATTTACTTCCTATACGATCAGCGCTCTATTTAGGAATAAGTTTGATATTGATTTATCTGGCCATTCTGTTAAGAAGCTTCTTGTGGATTGGTGATAGGAATCCTATTCTGCTTATTTTTTTGGTCAGATATCGTTTGGCCTGTATGTAGCCAGCACTGAAAAAGTCGGTTAAAATCGGGAGCACCACAGGTATTGTTCAGAAAAGTACCTTCAAATCCAAACGGAGCAGACAATTCGTCGTAAAGACCTCTATCACATCCGGCTTTCACTTCTTCAGTTTATATATAACAATTTTTTTATTGCTCTTTTCAAATTTCCTTGTAAAGATTTCCAAATCATCTGTCCTAACCGAATCCTTAAAATCGGGGCATATCTTATCAATATCCCTATTGATAATGATAAAATCTGCCCCTTTTCCCCTGGCATTATTTATAACTTCTGCATAAGTCCTGCCCTTTAACTCATACCACTTCGCTCCCGCATGAAAGGATTCTTGAGGAGATGGCGCTACTACGATAAATTCTTTTTGTCCGGCATTCTCCTTCAACCAGTATCCAGCCTCTTTTTGAACAGCCCGATGTCCCCGAATTGGCCTTAGCCCTCTTGGAAGGCATACAGCCATAATTACAACCAAGATTATTATAGAAAAGCGGCTTATCCTGTCTCTGCCGACCGATAAGCTCTTATTCTTAAATTTCTCTTGCAAACGGTAATCGATTTCCCAAAATCCCGTTCCGGCCCAACATAATGCCACAGGGACAAAGGCGTAAAGGTATCTATCGAGTATTCCTGCAGAAACTACCAACACAGTGATCCTAAGCAGAATAAATGATAAGATATAAGCCTCTCCAATTTTAAACCCTTTAAGTCTTTTGCGTCCGATTACACCAAAAAAGAGAAGCAGCAAGAATACGGGATGATATGCCTTTGCCAAAAAAAACGGGATTCGAGGGACATTGGTAGAAATTTGATGTTTTAATACCGACCCTACTTTTTGAAGAGGAGTCGGGCTATCACCGGTTGGTTTGAAGAAGGCATCTACACGCTGCTCCTGGCGAGGGCATATTTGCCATTTTCCTGTCTCTTTAGAGACAAAGAATAAATAAGGGAAAAAGGCCGCAATAAATGTAATTATACAAAAGAAACTACTTACGAGCTTCCAGCGAGTTGCAGTCCTAATTTTAGGAAGATTTATCAACCAAATCCACCCAAGCACCAAAAAGATTAAGGCAAATCCTTCAAATCGTGTCAAAAAGGCCAACGATAACAAAAATCCGACCACTAAGAAGAGAGCACTTCTCTTTTTCTGAATAGCCATCCAGGAAAGAGATGCGATGGATGTTATGAAGAAGAAGTAAAGCGCCTCCGTCAAAACCTCACCTGAAGCCTGAGAGAGATAAGGATGCACAATGAAAAAAAATACAGTCATCAAGGCTATCTTTCTATCAAAGATATTTTTAACTAAAAAAAATAGAGGAAAGACTGTCAATGAACCGAAAAGACAGGAGACTATCCTGCCGGAGAGTTCAAAATCCCGAAAAATATACGAAGCACAAGCGATAAATATCGGAAATAGTGGGGGCAAAATAGAACTAAATACTTCGTGGAAGTTTCCAGCAGCAACCTCTTTAGCAAGCCACCCATAGGCGCAACCATCATCAGCAATGCCAAGTGCAGTCAATACCAAAAACGCCCTCAAAGCGAGGGCGACTAAAAACAAAATTAATATCTCTTTATTTTTACTAAGTAACCTCATCGGCTTTCACCGATTAGCTCATGGAATTGTTTATCTAATTCTTTAAACCTGAAGTCCAGAATGCTCAATTCCTGTGTCAGTTCCTTATTTCTCTCTGAAAGCTGTGAAATAACAGTAGAAAAATGTAAAACTATCAGCAATAAGAATAGAAAAGAGATAACAAACAGGGCAGTCAAATAATACATCCCCATCACCTTTGAAATAATGCCTAACAGATTGGGAAAGATACTAAATATCAAGATAACCACCCCACTTAAAAGCCACAATAGCGAGTACTCTTCTTTTAGTCTTCTCCTTCTAATAAGTTCAAAGACAATCACTAATAGTAAAATACTCGTCGCACCTGTTATGATTTGTATCCTCAGCATTGCCTTGTGCCTCCTTTATAAACTCTTTTTGTAAGGGATTTTTTTACACAAATCAATAAATATCGCCAGCAGTACCTTGGCCATATAATAAATTGACCTCCACAAAGTAATTGAAGAATTTCCTCCCTTGCGTGAGCTCATATTCACAGATATCTCTTTCATAGTAAATCCTCCCCTGTGCAGAAGCACCAATGCCTCAGGCTCCGGATAATCACAGGGATAGAATGCTGAAAAGTTCTTTATAACCTCTCTGTTTACCGCCCTGAAGCCGGAGGTGGTATCTGTGAGCCTTTGTCCCACAATGACAGATAAGACCTTGGAAAAAATCAGTACGCCCAGCCTTCGAAAGACGAAAGACCTGTACCTTTTCTTTCTGAGATACCTTGAGCCAAGAACCATATCAACGCCATCGTCTATCAGAGTATCGATGAGCTTCTTAATCGCCGCAGGATGGTGCTGACCATCGGCATCGCACTGGACAGCTATATCGTATCCCATCGTGTAAGCGAACTTATATCCTGCCTGCATCGCTGCCCCGATTCCTAAATTATAGGATAAATCTAATACCCTGGCTCCTTTCTGTTTGGAGATTGCTGAAGTAGAATCAGAGGAACCATCATTCACCACTAATATATCAGCAAAGGGAAGTTTTCGTTGTGTCCCCTCAATCACCCTGCCAACGGTATCTGCCTCGTTATAAGCTGGAATAATGACCAATATCTTATATTGAGAGAAATGCGAACCGGAAAAATCCTTAGATTCTTTGAAATATTCCTTTTTTAATTTTGTATCTTGCATAACTTAGACTACTCTACCTGCCAGATACTCATATCTTTATTATCAAAGACTAATTTAACAAAAGATAGCTTAGGTAATCTTTCTACAAAAGACTTAGGATAACCACCGAAATGCCGAACTTTCATATCGTCATAGATTCGTTCACAGGGGATATGGATGTACTTAATTTTAAAATCCTTAAAGATTCTTTCCTTTTTAATATCACTATCATCCCAAAATATCTCGTATAAACTCATCCCTGGAGTATATTTAAAAGAATCAGTCCAAATTGTAGGTCTTCCTGTATAAAAAGAAATGAAAGGCTCAGGGCTTAAAATACGTCCATCGGGCAGTTTCTTTATGAGTTCTATAATTCCTTTTTCCGATGATGTGATCTGACGTTCTAAATATAAAAAAACAGTGGTTGAAAAAAACATTATAAGCCCGACAAACACAATAATAGAATGTATCCACGGCTTAAGGCGCCTTATACCCTTCACAGAAAAAATGCACAACAAAGGTATAATAGGTGAAAGATATCTTATTTCCCACCAACCCTGAAATGCTATAAGGTAAAGTGGTATATAAATCAATATATAAATTACTAAAAAAACCTCCATTTTATGAAAATCTTTATATTTTAAAATAGAAATTATCCTCCATAAGAGTAACGGCGGGAAAAGTAGACCAAAATACTTAAAAAATGTGGGAAATGAAGTCAGACTTGATGTAAGATAGTTTACCTCCACTGGTTTTGTGACTTCTGGTTTTGGGACCTCTGGTTTTTGGACTTCATGTTTCAACATATCGTGTATTGACACAAAAATTGCTCCCTCGTCATGTGGAAATAATAGTCCATGAAAGTTATCGAGTCTGAACTTAAAGTTAGGCAATGTTACAAACAACACTAACACTGAAAATAGCATCACTTGTAAAAATCTCTTTGTAAGCTTAATAGGTCGGCTTTTATGAGAATTAACTAACAGGAGAAGGCAACTAGCAGGAAAAAGGGAATATGAATTCTCTTTCAACAAAAACATCAATCCCATAATAATGCCAGCTAAGATATATCTCCTCTTAATAACAAAATAAATAAGATATGGTGTTACTGCTGCTATTGGGACATCTATAAAGAAAAGAATACTGAAACTCACGATAAATGGCATAGTAGCAACGACAAATGCTGAATATAAACCTAACTGCTCATCATAAACAGTCTTAGCCAAAAGATATGTTCCAAAAATTAATAGGATATACCATACAGCCATATATACCTGAGCTAAATTTTTTGAAATATTGCCTGACAGGTTAAAAATTGATTTAAGCTCATAATGCCACAGTGGCACACTAAGATAATATCTATAATACCCATATTCAGGAACTGTATGTAACAACTCGTTATAAACCGGCCGTTCGCCTGCTATATACCAGTCCTTTGCAAACCAGAAATGGTATATTTCGTCAGAAAATCTCAGATCAGTAAATAAACCCGACAGTAGGATTATTAGAACTAAAATAGCAATTAAAATGCCGAATTTTTTCTTATTGTTAAAGATTTTTAATGCCGATTTCATCCTTACTATCCAACTATGTTATAATTTATCAGCCACTACAAAATGATGGAGACTTATGTGCCATAAGAAAAAGGGGGTATTCTTTCTAAAAATAACCCTAAATCCGTTATTTCTAAGCAATTTGGCTAAATCATTGGGTCTCCATTGTCTCACATGACCATGATTATAAAAAGCCTCCTTGAATTTACAGGTTAAGACTCGTGCTATCTTAAAGGTAAGGTCATTTGGGAAAAGGACTATAAACCTTCCTTTTGTCTTTAAGATGCGGTGTATCTCTCTAATAGCCCTCTCTGGATTACAAAGATGTTCAATTACATCAAGTAACAAACAGCAATCAATAGAGTTGTCATTAATCTTCAAATTGTATATATCAGAGGTAATTACTGGTAGACCATACTGTTGGCAAATCGATATATTTTCCTCTGAAAGGTCTGTCCCTAAGACTATTCTGTCCGGAAAGTTCTTCGCAAGCCTTTCTAGGGTTATTCCTTCTCCGCATCCTATATCCACAATCCGTAAATGAACTGGTTCTATAAATGAAAAAACTTGCTTGTCACGATAGTCCCAGTATTTTCTTGTGATAATACTCTTTGTATAGAGTTTGCGCTGGAATATCATATTTCCTGATTGTAATTTAGGACAACAATCTACCGACATTTTATTGAATCACCTTATGACCCGCCATCCTGTTAATATAAGGTCCTTTAAGGACTTAAGAGAGCTTGCCTTTTTTAGTTGATATAATAACCTTTTAGGAGCGAGGTAAAAGCTCCTGTTTGCCATCTTGATGGCTTTTTCAAGCTCCTTTTTAGAGAGGCTTGGATATGTAACAAGTGATTTCTCGGTCGGCGAAAGATTCTCTTCAAGATTATTAATCTCTGACTCAACAAGCCAGCTTTCTTCATACGCCTTTACGTAGAATTCCGTCCCAGGAAAAGGAGTTGCTATGCTGAACATGCAATAATTAATAGGTAAACTGCTTACCTTTTGCATTGTGTTCTTTAAGCTCTGTTTTGTCTCCACAGGAGAAGCTCCAAACATTATATTTGCCTTTGGTTCTATGCCATATTTATTTAATAGGTCTATGGCTCTTCTAATCTCAGATACATTCATATCCTTTTTTATATCGTCGAGGACCTTCTGATCAAGAGACTCAATTCCTAAATCCACATATTGGCATCCTGCTTCTCTCAAAGCGTTAACCATTTCCTCATCTGCTATCAGGTCACATCTAGCAAGGATACCGAAGGGTATACCTACCTCTTTAAGCCCTTCGCATATTTGTATAATCCTTTTTTTGCCACCAAAAAGAAAAAGGTCATCAACGACCGAAACAGCTCTGTATCCGTTTTTTTTTATCTCTATGAACTCCTCACCAATATTTTCTGGAGAGCGTAATCTTACAGGAGGCTTTTTGCCGTTATGAAACCTCTTCCATTCAAGCTCTCTTGCCCAACTTATGGAGTTCGGAACACAGTAATAACACCTAAAACTGCAGCCTCGAGAGGTCAGAACAAGTGCTACAGGTCTTTTGATAAGTTTAGGGTTGAAGTATTTTTCTTTCCTTTCCTCGATGAGGTCTCTGGCTGGAAAAGGAAGGCTATCAAGATCTTCAATGACACCGTAAGTTTCATTTTCAACAACCTTTCCATTTTCAAGATAAGCTATACCCTTGACATCGCTGAATCTTCCGGTCTCAAGATGTCTAACAAGGTCCCTTATGATAAATTCCGCTTCTCCCCTTACTGCGTAACACCTTTCATTCAAAAGGAAATTTTCCACTTTAAGTGTAGGATGAGGCCCGAAAAAGACGACGCTTGCAAAAGTTTTATCAAGTATATAACTGGCGGCTTTTATATCAATACTCTCGGAAAGTAAGACGGTGTGAAAGATATAGAGAGCAAAGTCCGCGTTATCCACAAATCGTGTAAACTCTGACCATGAATTATTATCCGTGAAATCCTTTAGTTCTACCTCATGTCCTTCTTTTTCAATCACTGCTGCAACATACAGCATCGGTAGGGGTTGTTGTGTGTAGTATGTGAATGTACAGCCATAAACCCTCTCCGGAACCCTGCCAAATGACTTGGCCGGAGGTATAATAAAACATATCTTCATGAGCTCTTACTTCCTTGCGCCCTCGGTTTTATCCACTTGAATTCCGCTACCCACTTCAAAAAGGCCCAGCACCAAACTATGTTACGCAACAGGTGTAGAAAGGGCAAAAGAAATACAACAGGCTCTTTCTTTTTTTTAAATACCTTCAAGGCAAACATAAACCTTTCTGCCAGTACAAAACTCAATATACCGAAGCCAGTAAAAACAAAATATTTTCCTGCTAAGGACAAGGAAAACAACTTAAAACCCGCACCCAAAATAAAAAAAGTGATTAATAACAAAGTCAGTGGCACTTGTAGTATCATCCTTAAACCGGATACGCTGTCGCCTCTTACCCTTTTAGGATGTTTCCTGACCAGCTGCATCCTACCATAGCCAGAATGATATTGCTGTTTGATGTAACTTCTAAGATCTGTCTTCCAGTAATGTATACAGCGTGCATTTTTCTTAAGAACAAGTTTGTATCCAGCATCCTGGAGTCTGTAGCTCATATCATTATCATAACCATATTTGAATTGAGATTCAAAAAGGCCCACTTTATCTATAGCGTCTCGTCGGTAAGCAGTATTCGCCGTGCTTACTTGGGATACGTACTTCGATACCAGCATATCATACCTATATTCCAAGTCGTAACCAGCTAATCGTACAAGCAAAGGAGCCTTATCAGGTGTTTTGATATAACCTTGAACAGCACCCACCTTTGGATCGTCAAATTCTTCAATGATCTTTTTTAACCAGTTACTATGAAGTACTATATCAGAATCTACAGAACATATTATATTATATCTTGCAACCTTGAATCCTTTGTTTGTAGCAGCTGGTGCCCCACGATTCGGCTGATTTATAACTTTCAAGTTCCCTTTACACCTAAAGCCCATAACTATCTCAAGTGAATTATCCGTTGAGCCATCGCTTACCACTATTACCTCTATGGGACTTGCATAATCCTGATTAAAAACAGACTCCAAAACTTGGCCTATATACCTTTGGGCATTATACATAGGGATTACAATACTTACCGGCGCGCTCATTTTATAAAATCTCTCAAAAGAGGCTTCTTTTGCCTAAACCATTATAGGCGTCCTTAAAGATGGCATTAGCTATGAGCATCCAATCAGTATAAGCTGGCTCCTGTTTCTGTATTTAACAGCTCATCTTGCCGAACGGCAAAAGTCATCCAGATTTGGTGGATTTAACTTTAATATTTTCATGGTCAATTTCAATTCATTTTCTAATCATCGATTAAAATCGTTTAAAAGCCAGATACACGTTGATAAAAAAAAGTAACACAGCATTGCCGCACATAATGTAGAGAACCTGTGACAGGGTCCGATGGAATACAATAATTGCAAGAATTTGAAGTACTGTAAGAAATACCAGAGAAAAGATGAAATCAAAGCGATGAATGGAAAGATGATAGAACAAAAGGACATACACCAGAGCAAAAAAAAACATGGTAACAGAAAAAATCCTGGCCAGCGGGATACAATGCAAATGTTCCTCACCCGACAGCAACCTTATTATCAAACCTGGAAAGAGAAGGCAGATTAGAGCAGCTGTTGCACACAATGCTCCTACGTACAAGAGACTTTTTTTCAGAAGATGTGATGTAGCCTTGGCTTGCGCATGAAGTTCAGATGTCTTGGGGAACATTACCAGGGTAACGGCAATTGGTAAAAATAGGATTATCTTGCCCACCATTTGGGCTATTGAGTAATATCCAGCATCTAAAGGTTTAAAGAAATGCTTAACCAGTACTACATCTATATTAGTTAGGACCATAAAACAAAGAAAGACCGTAGCTACTGCATAAAAAAATCTGTAAATTTCTGAAAAGTTCATTTCAGGGTAAGAGCTATTCGATTTCAACTGAAAAGATTCCGGAATCAAAGCCAAAGGTTTTGGTAATACAGAAACGAGCATGATAAAGGATAGCAGAAGGGTAATGAATGTAGATATAGCCAAGGCACTTATTGCTCCTATTACTCCAAAGCCGATAATAACAAATATGATACCGAGAAGTAATTTTAAACTGCCATTTGTGATCATGGTTAAACCTAAATATCCAAACCTTTGTAGACCTTGCAGGCATCCTTGAGTAAGAGGTAAAATGATCGAGAAAAATGTTATCACACCTAATATCACTATTAATAGTGGAGAGGCGATTTGAAGAAATGAGGAAATACCCCTGCTTCCAAAAATGAGTATTAAGAAAATAACTAAACCAAAAAGCGATGTTTTCTTTACAAAAGAGCGCAGTAGAAGATTTATCCTTTCGTGATCGTTTATTACATAGAAGGTTGAAATAAATTTTGTAACCACCGTCCTCAAGGTACCACTGGGAACAGATACTATCATCAATATAGAGAAGATAGAATTTAAAATTCCATAATCTGTGGGGCTAAGATTCCTGACCATATATAGCTGATATAATAGGCTAAAAATATTAAATATAGTGACAGCGAGGAACATTAGGCTCCCTTGTTTTATAAGGTCGTCACTATGTTTCATTGTCTTTGGTCGCTCCTTTTGACCCACCCCCGGCGTCTGCGTTGTCACTACTAATCAAGTTTTATTCAAAAAAGTATTCGTAGGTGGCTAAGCTCTTTTAGCTTGGCGGAGATCCTCTCAACAAATTCTTAAGGTAACTGCTTTTCAGTATCGACAACGACTTTTGGATTCAAAGAAATTTAGCTAAATAAAGCCCATCTCTGCATTACACAGCTTTCTCTGGTTGGATTCGCTACAAATCTCATTAGGCTCCGTACCCGTCAGTTGTCGCTGAGCTTTGTGCACGAAGTGCACAAAGCAGAAAGTATCAAAAAATCTGTGACAACACTCTATATATATATCACCAGTCTACAAGGATAATCATTCAGATAGTTTATTTATCAATAAAGTCTCAACGAAGCCTAATATCGACTTTTTTAGCAAGCATTCTATGAAAAATACACCGAATACCTACAATATCAGCATTACCGCAAATACAATAACGGTCTTCTTAACCATGCCCTTAGAAACGGCAAATAATTTTGTTTCTTCGGTGGTTGGTAGACTCGCAGATATTTTATTTTATTTATTTTATATAAGAACTTTGGCTGTTTGGAATATCGTTTTGTGAGCTTCTCATTCTATGAATCCCCTACAAGAACTACAAACAATAAGGATATACAATTCCTGAAAGCAGTATAAAAAAACATTATTCTCAGTTACTTCTCGATTGTCTTAAATCCAGACAGGTCTCCCACAGGCTGTCGCAGACAACTCGCGATCGAAGTGAGTTAACCTCCTCCTATTTTCACATATCACTTGTTATAAACGTTGAATTCTTGGCTGTAATCCTTTCTTTTGACCGGGACAGATGACCCCTCTCGTACATAAATCTCTATTTGAACTACTCTTACTGCGATGGATTCAGTCCTGTGCCCCTCAGCCGGTATCATCCGGCTTAATCGGGACGAGTTCCGCCATACGCCTCAGCTATTAACCGAGTTGATGCAGTTACACAAGCAGTTACACAAAGTGAAGCCGTTTCCAAACTGCGATGTTCGGCCTGCTTGTTGATACGTATCACACAAATAACGTCAAGTTACCGCTTCCTCACAGTAATCTCACTGAACAGTCCAGCTTGCTCTCACCAACTCAGCTTTCCAACTTTGGATTGTAAACACTTTGTGACTTGCCGTGCTCTACCAATGGTGAGCGCTCGGGTATGCTTACTGTGGGCACGGCTGAATACCTTTTGGTAGTGCACCAGTTGTATTCGCCGTTATTCAAACGCGTCTTTAAGTCGAAGAAAGCTCACAAACAGGTTTATCAATACTGATAAACGCAAAAAAAATGCGAAAAAAACTTTTTTTTTCTTTACTTTTATATTCCGTACTTTTATTTTAACCCGTTCTTTGGCATTCACACCCAAGCTCTTGTAACAAGGGATATTGTGGAGCTTCGTATCTTATAGTACTTGGGTTGGTTGCTCTCTGGCAAGCTTTAATTTCAGCTTTCGTAGTAGGCATTATCGGTCGTTTTGGCTTCTTCTGCCTAATGATGAAATGTTGCAGCAGGTAAATATAAAGAAAAATCATACGAGTGCCTAAAAAAGAGCTGTGATAAAATAGATAATACCGGCAGTATAGGTAATTTTGTTGTTGACATCGAGGTAGCAAATTTGGTATGATGCTACAATAAGCAAGGCAAATTATAAGTTGTGTCTATTTTACTGGCAGTTTAGAATTTGTTTGCTTTTCCAAAACACGTTTAACTTGGCTGTTTTCTTCCGCGTGCAATTTGCTTGCAGAGAATCAGCGTGAGAGAAGTGTGATGTTGTGGAACTTTCGTGAGACTTTTAGGATTTTGTTACCGTGTGGCAATTAGTGTTTTTACTCTTCGTTATAAGAGTTTGGTGGCTTGTTTCAAGCCTTCTTGAAATGGATTAGTATTTATTGGTTTTTATTTAAGGAGATTAGTTATGAATATCGCTACAAGGATGACAAGGACAATATGCTTTGTTCTTCTCATAGGGTCCATGGCTTGTTTTACGGCGGATGCCCAGCCCGTAGAGGATAGAGCCAGAGAGGCCGAAAAGATGGAGGATATACGAGAGGAAGCCGCCAGGGCCAAACGAGAAGCCGCTAAAGAAGCCAAACGCAAAGCTCTCGAAAAAGCTAAAGCTAAACTCGAAGAGTACATTGCGGACATTGACCTGCCCGAAGACACAACCCAACGTTTTACAGTAAGGGAATTGGTCATCAGCGGCAACACTCTGATATCAACTGACGAATTGTTGAAAAATATGCCTTTGATATATAACGCCTCGGATGAGCCCCTGCGCGAGGCTGACAGCAGCTTCCTTTACGACTTTAGAGTGCTGCACGATGTAATCTTGGATCCCGGTCAGGCCCGCCAGGTATCCGCAAGAACTATTCAGGGCATTACTCAGTACATTCTGTCCGTTTACCAGGATAAGAATTATGCCGGCATATATGTGTATGTCCCAAGAGATGCGATCAGGGAAGGAACCAAGCTACGGGATGATATTTTACCTATAAGAGTTCTCGAGGCCACAGTTACTGATGTTACAGTAAAAACGTACGATCCTGACCAGAATGAAACAGAAAAGGCATACCTTAACCCTTCGGCTGTTATGGATTGGTCACCTGTGAAAGTCGGACAGGTAGCAAATCAGAAGGAGCTGGATGATTTTGTCAACCTCCTTAACCTCAACCCAGACAGATATGTTTCCGCGGTCGTAACGAAAGGACGCGAACCAAACTCACTCGCTGTGGGATACGATATTTACGAAGCAAACCCGTGGCATTGGTTTATCCAGGCAGATAACTCCGGCACCAAGGATAGGCAATGGAGTCCAAGAATTGGCGTCATCAACACCAATCTTCTCGGTATAGACGACACATTCACTGCGATTTATCAGGCTCCATGGGAGTCAGATATATTTGAAAATTACGCATTGTTCGGCAGTTACGATGTTCCTCTGTTAGGACCTCGCACGCGTCTGAACGCTTATGGAGGGCATAGTGAGTTTGATGTAAGCCCTGAGACCGGCGTGATCGATTTCCTTGGTCGCGGTACTTTTTATGGCGGAATACTGACCCACAACATCTTACAAGCTGACGGCTGGTTCTTTGATGTTAAGGGCTCAATGGAGCACACAAGAAGCAAGGTCACTCCTTCGTTGTTCCCGAGCTTTTTGGGAACCGACATTAAGTTCTGGCTGTGGGGAGTTGGGGCTGACCTGCATCGCTCCGATGATATGTCGAACACCTCTCTTACATTTGATCG